>CXUR01000008.1_pt1 | contig 220080 bp, 189 predicted proteins | sample 941351 | NCBI WGS metagenome assembly CXUR01 (sample SAMEA3493505, study PRJEB9703) | human gut metagenome | biome: ENVO:mammalia-associated habitat; material: ENVO:feces | place: Bangladesh | collected 2010-01-06
CCGACGGCGTCATCGGCGCGGGCCGCAGCCTGCACACCGAGGTCGAGCGGCGCGCCCGTTTCCTCATGGCCGCGATCGTGCCCGACAAGACCGCCGCCGCGAGCGTGGCGGCGCAGAAGGCCATGTTCTCCCGGCTGCCGGCCGCCGCCCGCACCGGAGTGACGCATGACGACGGCACCGAGTTCGCCCGGCACGCCGAGCTGCGCGACGAACCGGGCATGGCCACGTATTTCGCCGACCCGTACAGCTCGTGGCGGCGCGGCGGCAACGAGAACAGGAACGGCATGATCCGCCGCCACCCGCCCAAACGCACGCCCGTCGCCCCCTCCATGGCACGCGAACCGCAGGAGATCGTCGACGAAACCGACAACAGGCCCATGCGAGTGCTCGCCTACCGCACCCCCGCCGAGGCATTCGCCGACGAACTGCTAGAATCAGCCGAAAACAAGGATGCTGCACTTACAAATAGACAACGGGCTGGATAAGCTGAGAGCGTCATCATTATTGACTCTGATTCAGTATGAGATTTATTCGTATGCGAGAATAACGCGCCGAAGTCGCCGCTACTCGCTGCACTTCCCAAGCACCACGTAAAATCGAACACATGGAGTTGAACGATTTGCCCCAGATGGATCCGCGCGCGCTGAAGGCCACGTCCGTCAAAGCCGAAGACGAACATGCCAGTTCAGCTGAGCCGCAAGCATTGAAGATCACCGCCGCCAGCTCGAACCCGAAGATGTTCACGCTGCCCTGGCATAAGCCCCTGGCCACCTGGCCCGAGGACCTGCTGGCCAACCTGCCGCGAGGCATCTCCCGCCACGTGGTGCGTTTTGTGCACGTGGGCGACGAGGTGTACGCCATGAAAGAGATCACCCGTCAGGTGGCCGAGCGCGAGTATGAGATTTTGCGCCGACTGCAGAAGCTCGAGTTGCCGACCGTCACCCCGATTGCCGTGGTCACCGGTCGTCATGACCGCAACGGCGAACCGCTGGAAGCGATTCTGGTCACTAAGCATCTGAAGTTCTCACTGCCGTACCGCGCGCTGTTCGCCCGCAATCTCCAGCCGGATACTGCCGAGCGTTTGATCGACGCCCTTGCCGTGCTGCTGGTTCGCCTGCACTTGGCCGGCTTCTACTGGGGCGATGTGTCGCTGTCGAACGTCCTGTTCCTGCGTGATGCCGACGCGTTTTCCGCCTTCCTGGTGGACGCCGAAACCGGTGATTTGCAGGTGCAGCTTACCGATGGCCAGCGTGAATACGATATCGACCTGGCCCGCACCAACATCATCGGTGAATTGATGGATTTGGCTTCTGGCCGTCTGCTGCCGAGCGACGTGGACGAGATCGAGGTGGGCAACCGTCTGGTCGACCGCTACCACTCGTTGTGGAGCGCCCTGACCGACACCGACAAGTTCGGCCCGGATGAGATGTGGAAGATCGAGCAGCGCGTCAACAAGCTCAACGACCTGGGCTTCGACGTGGACGAGCTGGAGATGAAGACCGCCGAGGACGGCAAGCGCGTGCTGGTCCGCCCGCGTGTGGTGGATGCCGGTTACGCCAACCGCAAGCTGTTGCGTCTCACTGGTTTGGACGTGCAGGAGAACCAGGCCCGCCGCCTGCTCAACGATCTCGATGCCTACCGCGCCTCCACATGGCGTGACGGCGAGGAGCTCGAAATCGTGGCCACCGATTGGATGCGCGAAGTGTACGAGCCAACGGTTCGCATGATTCCGCGTGAGTACCGTTCGCAGATCGAGCCGGCGCAGTTCTTCCACGAGGTGCTTGACCATCGTTGGTTCTTGGCGGAGAAGGCCGGCCACGACGTGCCGATGGGCGAGGCTGTGACCAGCTATATCGAAAACGTCTTGCCGAACTATAAGCTCGATTCCAAGGCGCTGGCCGAACTCAACGAAGAGGCCGATTCCGGCGTCATCGATGATGAGACCACTTACGGCGGCCTGGACGACGACGGCTATAACCCCGACGACGATCCTGACGCGGCGGTGTGGAGCCATTAAGCGGATTTATATATTCGACCCTGTGAACCGCGCCCCGATTGTTGGACTGAAGTAATTCGGATTCGATGATCGGAGGTGCGGTTTCTTATGTGTGTGGATCGCGTGTGCCGTTGACCGTGGGTCGTCTATAATTATTAATTGTTAGGGTAATTAACAATAAGCAGAAAGACGAACCAATGTCTCGCAACGAAGCAACAGACAACACCGTCAGCAGCCTGAACGACGTGTATGCCAGCATCGACGTACTGGTCGATTATGCCGGCAAGCATCTTAACCTTGACCCGCGCGATGCGGATTGGACCCGTAATCGCATTTTTGAACTGTTTGAGCTGGATTCGTACCGCCCGACCGGAGAGACCACAGACGACACCGCGCCGGACGAACTGTTGAGCCGCTTCCGCGAATCATGCGTTGCCGCTGGCCTATTCGAGCCTGAAGAAGGGCCGCGATACGCCGATGTGGTGATGGGTCTGCTGTCCGCCAGCCCGTCCGCTGTACAGGATCGGTTCGTGGCCGTTGAACAATCCAACGATGGTATGGAGGCCATGCGCTGGTTTTACGACTACAGCGTGGCCAACAACTACGTCAAGAAAGCCGTACTCGACAAAAATCCGCGCTTTGATTCGCATGGCGTCACCGTGACCATCAATCTCGCCAAGCCGGAATTCAAGAACATGAAGAAGGCTGCAGCCGGCAATAGCGTGGCGGGTGGCTACCCTTCCTGCACGATATGCCATGAGAACGAAGGTTTCGCGGGCCGTGACAAGCGTACGTTGCGCACAGTGCCGGTCACGCTGGGCGGCGAACCGTGGTTCTGGCAGTTCTCTCCATACGGCTACTTCCACCAGCATGGCATTTGCGTCAACACCGAGCACACGCCTATGCACGTTGACCGCGATACCTTCGGCCATCTGCTGGACTTCGTTGACCGATTCCCCGGATACTTCCTGGGCTGCAACGCCGCTCTGCCGCGTATCGGCGGATCGGTGCTGGCTCATGATCACTATCAGGGCGGCGGCGAGCATCTGCCCATGCACAAGGCGGCCGCTTGGGCCACATTCCACATGAACGGCTATCCAGATGCCGTGGTTGAGATCCTCGACTGGCCGGGTACCGCCGTACGTGTGGTGTCTCGCAATCGCGATGCCATCGTGGAAATCAGCGATATGATTCGACTCGCTTGGCAGCAGTTTGACGATAGTGCAGCGAACATCGCCAGTCATGACGCGGATGGTAATCGTCAATCCGCCGTATCTCCAAGTGCCATCATTACGGATCGCGGGTACGAGATGAGCTTGATTTTCCGCAACAATGCCGTCAGCAGCGAATACCCCGAGGGAGTGTTCCACGCGCATCCCGAATTCTGGCCGATCAAGCAGGAGCCTATTGGCCTCATCGAAGCGCAAGGTCTGTTTATTCTGCCCGGACGTTTGGTCGATCAACTTGCCCAGCTTGAGAACGCCTTGGCCGAGGGCCAGCCGTTACCCGCATCGGTGAGTGAGTTCACGCTGGAATGGGACGAGCTGACCGCCGCACTGAACGGCAATCGTGACCGAGCGGCCATTCATCAAGCCGTTCATGAAGAACTTGGCAGCGTGTGCGAGCGTATTCTCGGCAATACCGCCGTGTTCAAAACCAAGGAGCAGACGGTTGCGTTCCTCGCTGAACTTGGGCTTACCCGGCAGTAATCGGCCCAGCGCCGATAAACCGCAGCGTTATTTTCCGGTGTTTGAGGAGAGGTAATGATCGATTTCGTTTTTCGCAATATCGACAATTCCGCAGGTTCCGCCACCATCAGCGACCACGGCGCGCATCTGCTGCGCTGGCGGCCGCTGAGCCAGGCCACGGATGTGGTGTTTGCACCTTCTTCGATGGTGGTTGCTGAAGGTAGGCCGCTGGGCGGCGGCGTCCCGGTGATATTCCCGTGGTTTGGGCCCGGCTTTGCCGACGGCCATGGTCTTGGCAAAAAGCCGAATCATGGATTCGTTCGTACCAGGCAGTGGCATCTCGATGCTGAGTCCTTCAGCAATAGCTATGCGCATTACAGCCTGACCGAGGCTGATGTGCCTTCCGATATGCTGCCTTGGTTCGAGGGGGATGCCGTGCCCAGTTTCCGTGCTGATTATGAGGTGCACGTTGCCGATACCCTTACCATGACGCTTACAGTGACCAACACTGGAGCCACGCCGTTCTCCTATGAAGCCGCACTGCATACGTATTTCCACGTCAGCGATGTCTCGCAGATTCGCCTCACCGGTCTTGAGCACGCACATTATGAGGATGCGACCAATGGTTTTGCGCCGTGTGAGCAGCCGGACGAGGCCGTGACGTTCGATGGCCCGGTGGATCGTGTATATGCCTCGACTGCCGCAGTGGAACTGCATGACGAAGGTTTTGGTCGCACGATTCATGTTGCCAAGTCCGGCTCTGCGCAAACCGTGGTGTGGAACCCCGCCGAACCGTACGGCGTGCTGGTCAATGATTCCGTCAACGAGGAATGGCGCCGCTTCGTGTGCTGCGAGGCCGCCGCCTGCCGGGAGCACGCGGTAAGGCTTGAACCCGGCGAGTCCCACGCGCTCACCCAAACGCTCTCTGTGGCATAAACGAAAAGAGGTCCGCCATCGCTGGCGGACCTCTTTGTTTGGCTGCTTAGCTTACTGAGCTGATTCGGCGCCCTCGCGACGGGCGCGGGACACGGCGTACAGGCTGATGCCCGCGGCCACCGAAGCGTTCAGCGATTCGACGGACGAACTGATCGGAATGCCGGCAATCGCGTCGCAGGATTCGCGCACCAGTCGGCTCAGGCCACTGCCTTCCGATCCCAGCACCACCACGAGCGGATCGGTCTCAAAACCGGTTTCGCCCACGAGCTTGTCGCCACCGCCGTCCAGGCCGACTACGTAGTAGCCGCGCTCCTTCAGGCCTTCGATCGCCTTGGTCAGGTTCACCACGCGAGCCACCGGCATGTGGGCCGCTGCGCCAGCGGACACCTTCCATGCTGCGGCGTTCACCGAAGCGGAACGACGCTCGGGCAGAATCACGCCGTTGGCACCGAATGCGGCTGCCGAACGAATCACGGCACCCAGGTTCTGCGGGTCGGTCACCCCGTCCAGCGCAATGAACAGCGGGCGGGCCGCGATGCGTGCGGCGGCCGAATTCGCAGCCTCCATGGCCTTTGCCTTCTTCTCGGCACGGTCGGCCAATTCCCTCAGAGAGGAGTACTGGAACGGATCGACCTTCAGGATTACGCCCTGATGATTGCCGGAGCGTGCGATGCGATCCATTTCCAGACGGTCGGCCTCTAGCATGTGCAGGCCGTTCATGCCGGCGATCTTCACGATTTCGCGGGTGCGGTCATCATGCTCGATGCGAGACATGATGTACAGCGTGGAACTCGGCACGCCCACGCGCAGCGCCTCAAGTACGGAGTTGCGGCCGTACACCAGATCCGAGGTGTCGGAGGAGGCGAACTTATCCACGCGGCGGCGGGCCGCCAAGCGCGGGTCGGCGATCTGGCGACGCTCATTCGCCTTCTTGGCCTTGTAAGCCTTGTGATAGACGCGATCCTCGGCCTTCGGAGTAGGGCCGTAGCCCTTCAACTTATTGCGGTGCTTGCCACCCGACCCTTTGGTCGGTCCTTTTTTCATAGCCATAGGTGCTATTGTCCCAGCACCCCGCGCCAAAACGCGGCTATTCCGCCGTCGGTAGCCGGTAAGGTATTGAGAGTGAAGAAGCAGCGCATGATATTCGGACTGTCCCTGCTGTATTGGGGATTATGGTTGGCGATTCTGATTCTGTGGATGGGTCGCTTCGTGACGTCGTTCCTGTCGATCTACCTGGTCTCCGCGCTGCACCTCGGCGAAGGCGTTGTGGGCGCGGTCGTGGCCATGTACGGTTTCGGCGCCATCATCGGCTGTCTTTTCGGTGGCGCGCTGTCCGACCGGTTCGGCCGCCAGTCGATGATCATCATCGGCGAAATCGGCGCGGCCGCCGCTCTTCTGGTCGTCTCCGTCCTCGCCGATCCCGTGGCGTTGGGCGCGGCCCTGTTCGTATACGGCGCGTTCGCCTCGCTGCCCAGTCCAGCCATCGCCGCATACATCGCCGACGTGGTGCCTCCCAAGCGTCAACAGCGCGCCTATGTGTTGCAATCATGGGCCATCAATTTCGGGTATGCGATCGGCCCGATCGTGGCCAATCAGCTGATCAAGATCTCCTATTCGCTGATGTTCTACGTCGAGGCGGCGGTGATGATCGCCGTCACGATATTGCTGATCGTGTTCTTCCGCGAAGTGAGGCATCTGACGACTTCGGCGCCGGCGGCCCGCCCCGAGGGCGCCATGTCTCGCAATTGGCGGCGCGTGCTCACCGATACTCCATTCCTCGGCTTCTCCCTGCTGATGTTCGGCTACTTCCTTGTGTACTTCCAAAGCACCTCCGGCCTGCCCATTGCCATGACGGACCTTGGTCTGGGGTTGGGCGACTATTCGGTGCTGTTGACCATCAACGGCGGCATGCTGTGTCTGCTGCAGATTCCCGCCATGAAACTGTTCGCGCGCATGGGCAATTCGCGTGTGCTCGTGATGGGCCTTGCGGTGACCGCCATCGGCTATGCGGTGCAGGCTGTGGCCCATTCATGGGGCGGGTTCGCGCTTGCCGTAGTGCTGTGGACGCTGGGCGAGCTGGGCACGTTCCCCATCGCCACCACCACGGTCGCCGCCATGGCGCCCGCCACCGCCCGCGGCACGTACCAGGGCGTCTATAACGTGGTGTGGTCGGTGTCGATCGCATTGGCGCCGCTGATCGGCGGCTGGGTGATCGGCGGCTTCGGCGGGCGGATGCTGTGGATCGCCTGCACGGTGGTGTTGGTCGGCGTCACCGTGGGCCTGCGGGTCACCAAGGGTTCCCGAGACGCCGCCATGGCCGCCGCGATGGGTGCAGAGGACGATTCTCAGTAAGAACCGTGCACCCATCCGAACTGTTTCCGCACAAACGAACATGACCGAAAATGGCGGCATTCCGCGGCTCAGACGCTTTGCATGTTCGATTAGGTTTCCGAAATCCGCGCACGGTTCTCCGAGCCTTGATTTCAGTGCGCTGAGTTGCGGCGCATGACGTCTGTGGCGTACTATTATCCGTTGAAAGCGGTACTCGCCCCGCCGGATATCGGCCGGTCCAATGGAGGGTCGGCGCGTGACGGCGGAGCAGGGCACAGAGAAGTACTCCACCGCTGGAAAACCCGCATGAAGGGAGAAAGAAATGAAAGCCTATATTCAGCGACTAGGCCGCGCGCTGATGCTGCCCGTCGCCTGCCTGCCCGCCGCGGCGCTCTTCCTGGGCATCGGCTATTGGATCGATCCGAGCGGTTGGGGTGGCGGCAACGTCATCGCCGCCTATCTGTGCAAGACGGGTTCGGCGATCCTCGACAATCTGGGCTTGCTGTTCGCCGTTGGCGTGGCCGTCGGCATGGCCCGTGACAAGGACGGCGCCTCGGCCCTGTCCGGTCTGGTCGGTTTCATGACCATCACCACGATCATGGGCTCGGCCTCCATGTTCCTGGGCTTCGACGCCGAGAACCCGCCGGCCGCCTTTGCTCCTGGCGCCATCGGCAACAAGAACGTGTTCTTCGGCATCATGGTCGGCTGCGTGTCCGGTGCGCTGTACAACCGTTTCAGCAAGACCAAGTTGCCCGACTTCCTGGCCTTCTTCTCCGGCCGTCGCTGCGTGCCGATCCTGACCGCCGCGCTGATGTCGGTCATTTCCCTGGTGCTGCTGTTCGTGTGGCCGCTGGTCTACAACGGTCTGGTCGCCTTCGGCGAGTCCCTGATGGGTATGGGCGCGGTCGGCGCCGGCATCTACGCCTTCTTCAACCGTCTGCTCATCCCCACGGGTCTGCACCACGCCCTCAACAACGTGTTCTGGTTCAACCTTGCCGGCATTGATGACATCACCAAGTTCTGGAACGGTGTGGGCGGTCTCAACGGCACCACCAAGGCTGTGCTGGCCACCGGTGGATTCCAGCCGTGGGGCGAGTACGTCACCGGCATGTACCAGGCCGGCTTCTTCCCGATCATGATGTTCGGCTTGCCTGCGGGCGCGTTTGCCATCTACCGCTGCGCCAAGCCGGAGAACCGTCGTACCGTCGGCTCCCTGATGCTCGCCGGTGGTCTGGCCGCCTTCCTCACCGGTGTGACCGAGCCCCTGGAGTTCTCCTTCATGTTCGCCGCCTTCCCGCTGTACGTGGTGCACGCGCTGCTCACCGCCCTGTCGGTGTTCATCGCCGCGTCCTTCCAGTGGATCGCCGGCTTCAACTTCTCCGCCGGCTTCATCGATTGGTTCCTCTCGCTGCGTGTGCCGCAGGCGCATATGCCGTGGATGCTTATCGTGCAGGGCCTGGTCTTTGCGGTCATCTACTACTTCGTGTTCACGTTCATGATCAAGAAGTTCGACCTCAAGACCCCGGGCCGTGGCGATGGCGTTGACGATGAGGGCGCCGCCGCCGTGGCGGGCATTCTCGACACCGGCGCCGCCCCGGCCGCCGCGGTCTCCCGCGACAAGTACGCCGCGCTGGCCGCGAAGCTCTACGCGCTGCTTGGCGGCAAGGCCAATATCGTCGACATCGAGAACTGCGTGACCCGTCTGCGTCTGGGTGTCAAGGACACCGCCAAGGTGGATGTGGACGCCATCCGCAAGCTGGTGCCCGGCGTGAAGGTCATCGACGACAGGAATGTCCAGGTTGTGGTCGGCACGCAGGTGCAGGCTGTGGCCGATGCCATGGAAGAGCTGCATAAAGCCTAGCGCTTGGCGCTCTGTCGCTTGGTATGACGGATGGGCTGCGTGACGTCGACATGATCGGCGTCACGCAACCCATCCGTTATCGTCCATCATTGGTTTTCAAGGAGTCATTATGGGATTGTTCTCCGGTTTGTTCCACAACAGCGATGAGGCGGCGCCCGCCCCCGCAGCGACGTCGGTTCTCGCCCCATGCGATGGTGTCTGGGAGTCCATCGAGAAAGTGCCCGACGACACGTTCGCCGCCAAGATTCTGGGCGATGGGTTCGGCGTGGTGCCGTCCTCCGGGCTGGTCGTCGCCCCTGTTTCCGGAACGGTGACCACCGTGGCCGACGCCAAACACGCCGTGGGCATCACCACTCCGGGCGGTGTCGAGGTGTTGGTGCATATCGGCGTCGATACCGTGCAACTCAAGGGCGCGCCTTTCACGATGCTGGTGAGTGCCGGGCAGACGGTCTCAGCCGGCGATCCCATCGAGAAGGTCGATTTCGATGCGGTCAAGGCCGCGGGCAAAGCCACCGACGTCATCGTGGTGTTCACCAACCCGGCCACCATCGCCGCTTTGGATCTTACCGGTTCCGGTACGGTGGCCGTCGGCGCGCAAGTGGGCACCCTCGCCGTCAGATAAGCCGATTCGAGCTCGAGGCGCGCACGACGAGTTCCGGTGGCAACGAGATGTGCGTGGGATTCCCGGGCCCGATTTCGATGAGACGCAAGACCTCGGTGACGATACGCGCGTACGGCGGACGCACCGAGGTCAGGGCGGGCAGCGCGGCCGCAGCGATGGGCGAGTCGTTGTACCGCTCGACGATGTCCGCGCCCAGCTCGCCCGTCATGGCTTGACCAGTGTGCCGCCGGGTTATGGAATAATGGCATCGTACGCATCGGCTGCAATTGCGTCGATGCCCATAACCGCGCAGTCCTGCGCCGCCCGGGAGAGACAACCCGGTGCCGGCGCGAGGCTGACTACTCCGCGGCGATACCAAGGAGAACACCATGGATGATCGTAACGATCAATCCGCAAAGTCCGCGACCGCAACGAACGGGGTCGTGGAATCGGAAGAAGTGCGCGCACAGGAAGCGCTATTGGGGGATACTGATCCAAGTCTGACCAGCGTCGACGACGTGGCCAAAGCCCTGAACGTCGACCCATCCCACGGCCTGAGCGAGGAAGAAGCCAAGCGCCGACTGGCCAAATTCGGCCCGAACGAGCTCGCCAGCGCCCCGCCCGTACCGAAATGGAAGAAATTCCTGGCCCAATTCCAAGATCCGCTGGTCTACCTGCTGATCGCGGCCACTATTATCTCGGTGATCGCTTGGTTCATCGAAAAAGCCAATGCGCAGCCCGGCGCGGAAGGCGGCGAGGCGCTTCCGTTCGACGCCATCGTGATCATCTTGATCCTGATTGTCAATGCTGTGCTCGGCTACATGCAAGAAGCCAAGGCCGAGGCGGCCGTCGAAGCGCTCGCACAAATGACGGCCCCGCAGACTTCGGTGCTGCGCGATGGCAAGGTCATGCGCATCAACACCGCCGACGTGGTTCCCGGCGACATCATCGTCCTTGCCGAAGGCGACTCGGTCTCTGCCGATGGACGACTGGTCAACGCGGCCAGCCTGCGCATTGCCGAAGCCTCCCTGACCGGCGAATCCGTGCCGGTCGGTAAGAAGCCGGATACGCTCACCGAAGCGAAGGCCCTTGGCGACCGCGCCAATATGATCTTCAACGGTACATCCGTCACGCAGGGCACAGGCCGTGCCATCGTGACCGGCACCGGCATGAACACACAGGTCGGTAAGATTGCCGACATGCTTTCCGCCACCGAAGACGAGAAAACTCCGCTGCAGAAGGAGATGGATTATGTCTCCAAGATTCTGGGTATTGCGGTGTGCATCATCGCCGTCGTGGTATTGGTAGCGCTCGCCGTGCTCGAGGGCTTCAACGACGTCCATGACGTGATTGATTCTCTGCTTCTCGCCGTTTCGCTGGCTGTGGCCGCCGTACCGGAAGGCCTGGCCGCCATCCTTACCGTGGTACTGGCCCTTGGTGTGCAGCGCATGGCCGCCCACAACGCCATCGTCAAGAAGCTGCATTCCGTCGAAACCTTGGGCTCCGCCTCCGTGATCTGCTCGGACAAGACCGGTACCCTGACCCGTAACGAGATGACCGTGGAACGTGTGGTCACCCCATCCGGTGAGGTGCAGATCACCGGCACCGGCTACGCGCCCGAAGGCCGCATGGTCATGGCCGGTGGTGTTGATCCCGAATCCGATCAAGCCAAGACCATCGCCGATGAGGTTATTGCCACACTCGTGGCCGGCACACTGGCCAACGACGGTGAACTCCGTCAGGAAAACGGCAAGTGGGAGATTGTGGGCGACCCCACTGAAGTCTCACTGGTCGTTGCCGCTCGCAAGGTCAAGGCTGATCACAAGGTCAGCCGTTACACTCGCGTGGGCGAGATTCCGTTCACCTCCGAACGCAAGCGCATGTCCATCATCGCTAAAGACGACACCGATTCCGGCAAACTGACCGTGTTCGCCAAGGGTGCGCCGGACGTGTTGCTGAGCTACTGCTCGCGCATTCGCGTGGGCGGCCAGGTCCGCAAGCTCACCGAAGGTGATCGTCAGTCGATTCTGGCCACCGTCGAACGCCTCTCTTCCGAGGCATACCGCACGCTTGGTCAGGCCTGTCGACCGCTGGAAACCAGCTCGCTGGCCGATGTGCCGGGTGTCAGCGTAAATGCCGCGGGCCAGGTGGCCGACATCGCCGAACAGTCCGAGGCCATCGAAACCGACCTTATCTGGAACGGCATGGTCGGCATCATCGACCCGCCGCGCACTGAGGTCCGCGATTCCGTGGCCGAGGCGCACCGTGCCGGCATCCGCACCGTGATGATCACCGGCGACCACCCGCTGACTGCTGCCCGCATCGCCTCCGACCTTGGCATCATCGCCAAGGACGGCAAGGCCCTGACCGGTGACCAGCTTGATCAGCTGCCCGACGAAGCCGTGCTCGACAAGGCCACTGCTGAAGTGTCCGTGTATGCCCGCGTGGCTCCTGAGCACAAGCTCAAGATCGTCGAGTCCCTACAGCGCCAGGGCAACATCGTGGCCATGACCGGTGACGGTGTGAACGACGCTCCGGCCGTCAAGTCCGCGGATATCGGTGTGGCCATGGGCATCACCGGCACCGAAGTGACCAAGCAGAGCGCCAAGATGATTCTGGCGGACGACAACTTCTCCACCATCGTGGCTGCTGTGCGCGAAGGCCGCGTGATCTTCGACAACATCCGCAAGTTCCTGCGCTACCTGCTGAGCTCCAACGTGGGCGAGGTGTTCACCGTGTTCCTCGGCGTGGTGCTGGCTGGCTTCCTCGGCATCCGTCAGCCGGAATCCGTGGGCGTCGCCGTACCGCTCCTCGCCACGCAGCTGCTGTGGATCAACCTACTGACCGATGCGGCCCCCGCACTCGCCATGGGCGTGGATCCGCAAACCGACGATGTGATGGGTCGTAAGCCGCGTAAGATGACCGATCGTGTGATCGACGCCTCCATGTGGGGCGACATCATCTACATCGGTGTCATCATGGCCATCGTCACACTGATCGGCATGGATATGCACTTGTCCGGCGGCCTGTTCACTGACCGCTCGGTGGATGCCATCGGCCATGAGGCACAGATGACCGAGGCTCGTACCATGGGCTTCACGATTCTGGTGTTCGCCCAGCTGTTCAACGCGCTCGCCTCCCGCTCCCACCTGCAGTCCGTGTTCGTGGGCTTGTTCTCCAACAAGTGGCTGTGGGGCGCGATCGGCCTGTCCGTGGCGCTGCAACTTGTGGTGGTCTATGTGCCGTTCCTTAACGGCCCGTTCGGTACCGTTGCGCTCAGCCCGATGGCTTGGGTGGAATGCATCGGCCTGGCTGCGATTGTGCTCATCGCCTCCGAGCTGCGCAAGATTGTGTTGCGCGCGATGGCTAAGCGACAGTAACGCCAGCGGATAGCACCAAATAACAATAAGGGCGGGTCAAATCCTGTTGTAGGATTTGACCCGCCCTTTATATGCGGAACGCAGAACTACTAGTTGCTACCAGTGTCATCTCCGCTTGAGCTGTCGGCTTCTTCTCCGGCCTTCTTCTGAGCCTCAGCCGCCGCAGCCTCTTCCTGAGCCTTCTTCTCAGCCTCAGCTTGTGCTGCCGCATCGGCGTCAGCCTTTTGCTTGGCCTGCATTGAAGCGTTCACGTCGGCCTCGGCCTTCTGCAGCTTGGAAATGGCGTTATTCACGTCGGCCTCGGACGGGTTGGAGCTGCTTGCCACGGTGTTCGCCTCGGTAATGGCGGTCTGCAATGCGGTGCGAGTATTCTCATCGGCCACGTTGCCGGCCGAGTTGTCCAGAATGCCCTGAGCCTGCGAAACGGCCGAGCTGAGGTTCGACTTCAGCGAGTTGGTGTTTGCCGTCTTCTTGGAAGCGTTGACGGCCTTGATGGCGCTGTTGATGGCATCCGTCTTATCGGCGGCGTCGCTGACCTTGCTCTGCATGTCTTCGGTCTGCTTCTTCAACTCATCTGCGCCGAGCTTGGAATCGCAGGTAGCGGTATCGGCCGGGGTGCCAGCATCCTGCACCGCTTGATTCAACGTGGTGATGGTGTTGACGTCGGCCACGTCACCGGTGGGCGTCTGCGCGCTGGTCTGACCGTTCGTGATGGCGGTGGTGAGCTTCTTCTTGGCCGAATCATACTGCTTGGCTGCTGCCTTGCATTCGACTAGCGCCGCCGCTTGGCTCACCTTGCTGCTGTTGGAATGCCACCAGAACAAGCCTCCGGCAATCAACGCCACGACCACAACCACGGCGATGACAATGCCGACGGTTTTGCCCGTGTTTTTCTTGCCGCCGCCTTGATGACGAGGCTCGTGTTCTTCGGGCTCTTCTTCATCGGCGAACTGATCGAGTGGTGGAATGGTGGGCGGTAGTGTCGCCGGCTGTGCGGGAGCCGCAGCCGGTACTTCGGACGGCTGAAATACCTGAGTCGCCTGCATATCTTCAGCAGGCATCGCCTGGGCTGGGGCTGCCGGCATGGCGACGGTCTGCCCAGAAGTGGCGCCGGTACCGTATGCCGGGGTTGTGGGCTGTCCAAACTGAATCGGCTGGAATGCTTGAGTTGCCGCAGTCGCGTCATATGAAGGTACAGCCTGCGTCGGCTGGGTCGGTTGCACAGGTTGGAATGACTGCGTTGCTTGTGTCGGCTGTACTGGTTGGAATGCCTGCGTCGGCTGCGCGGCTGGCCATACGGGTTGTGTGGGCTGCGCAGGCTGTGTTGCCTGAGTCGCAGGTGCTGGGGGAACCGGAGGCACTACTGGCTTGGATGGTTCTTCAGGGTGTTGGAAGTCGAATTGGAAACCGCCGTCACTGTTGGTCATAACATCTCCTTGAAGCGATATGCGAATGGCCGGCAGGTACCGGCCGAAATAACGAATTGCAGTGCTCAGTCAGTAATGTGAGCGCAGTAGAAATTCTCGTAAGAACGGCTCGGAGTCGGCCCGCGCTGGCCTTGGTAATGGGAGCCGGTGCCTTGAGAGCCGTACGGGTGCTCGGCAGGCGAGCTCAGCTGGAAGAAGCACATCTGGCCAATCTTCATGCCGGGCCACAACTTGACCGGCAACGTCGATACATTGGACAGCTCAAGCGTAATATGCCCCTCGAAGCCAGGATCAATAAAGCCGGCGGTCGAGTGGGTCAGAATACCCAAACGGCCCAGTGAGCTCTTGCCCTCAAGGCGTGCGGCAACAGTCGGATCGAGCTTGATGTACTCCCACGTGGAGCCCAGCGCAAACTCACCGGGGTGCAGAATCCACGGTTCGTCAGGGGCCACCTCAAACTGTTCGGTGAGCGCTCCCTGATTTTCGGCGGGATCCACATAGGTATATGCGTGATTGTTGAACAGGCGGAAATAGCGATCCAGCCGTACGTCGATGGAGGCGGGCTGCACCATCTCCGGTGTCCACGGATCCAGAGAGATGTGACCAGCGGACTGAGCGGCGAGAATATCGCGGTCGGACAGCAGCATGAAAACTCCTTGCGGCATAACAAATACTGCTCCCCAGTCTAGCGCCCCGTGCGGAAACAGTATTAGAGCCGATACAGTAGCCGGCAGCGCCCAAGCGCAAAATTTTCAGGTTATTCTCAGAGAACCTCAGAGATAGACACAGAATCGAGTGGTTATATAAGAAATGTCAGCGAAGAGCTGATCAGGAGCCGCAGCAGTTCCCGACAATTGAACCCCTTTCTTCTTCTCTCTCCTTTCTCTCCCCGGCGGTAACCCCGCCGGGGTTCTTTTTTGCTTAGTCGATTCATCCTGCGGAATGACGACCACTCACGCGGTGGGGCGGTACACTGGGGCTATCGGCAGGGAGGGCGGTCCAGATGGCAAGTAATAACGAGGATTACGATTTCTTTGACGACGGACAGTACAACGGTTCGCGCCGCGCTCGCCGCGAACAGCAGTATTCTCGGGGGCGTGGCTCTGGTCGGCGTGCGATCAAGCTGAAAGTCGATAGCCCTGCATCCAAGTTGTTGCGGCGTATCGCATTAATTACCGGATTGCTGGCCGTAGTGGTGGCTGTCTTATCGGCGGCCCATGAGATTGCGCCCGAATCCATCGGCTTTTTGGTGAATGTGCGAGGTCGGTATATCGCGGGTACTGCGGCTGTGCTGATCGGACTTACCCTGATTCTGGTGATTTCGTCGCGTGTCACGATGCCGCGTCACTCCACGCATGGGGGAGTGGGCGCAGGCGGCATCGTCACATTGGTTCTGGCCACGGCTTGTTTGGTGGTGGGTGTGGCCGTGGGCGTACTGTTCCCACAGGGTTTGATTCATCCCGCCGTCAATGACAAAGCGCCGGTAGACAATACCGCACAAATGGAGCAAGGTATTGAACGGGCGGTTGGTGGCGCGTGCAAGGACGGGTGGCAAGGATTGGATGCAGGCGGTCTGCCTGGCATCACCACCGTGCAGATGTGTGCTGATCCGCGTGTTGCGTTCGTATCCTTTGACTCCGAGGCCTCGGCTGCGATGAGCCGGGCGCCAATCAAAAGCGAAATCACTGAATTGTTGGGCCAGCATGCCGACAACGAGAAGACGCAAGGCGACTGGCGTTTGCTGAATGGCAAGCGCTGGATGGTGTTCGGCGAGGCCGACAATATGACCGCGCTTCAGCAGCAGTGGGGTGGCACCCTCGAAACCATCGCCGCAGCCAAAGATGGCACGGACGGTGGCAATGCCGCAGTGTGACCGAAATCATGCCAGTTGAGCACTTCACAACAGCCGAACGCCGTATATTGTGGTGGTATGAGCAACGAAGCGAATGCAAGTCAGCCCTTAATCGGCCGTGAATCCACTGCCGTGCCTGGGCGTTTTGGCGAGCCGCTTTCAGTGGAATACAGCGTGACCTCGCGCGGCGGCTTCGACCAGCACCCCACTCATCCGTTATTCCTATGCTTGCATGGCTGGGGCTCCAGCGAAGAAGACATAGCGGGCATCATGCGCCTCATCGCCCCCTACAACGATTTTGTAGCGTTACGCGGCCCACTGGCACTTGCCAAGGCTCCCGAACACAGTGAAATGCCCGGCAACTACGCGTGGCTCCATGACGCTCTGCCGGTCGGCGATGATCTTGATTATGACGCGTATGCAGCCGCCACTGCTGTCGATCGGTGGGTGGCTGCCAACATTCCCGCTGACCGTGATGTAGTACCGCTCGGCTTCTCGCAAGGTGGTCTCGTCGCCGTGCATCTACTGCGCATCAATCCCGAACGCTATCGTGCTGTTGTATCGTTGTCTGGTTTCAACGCGCCCGGTCAAGTACCCGGCACCGCTCCCGCCGACGATCGCTTGGCCAATTACGATATTCCCGTGTTCTACACCTACGGCAAAAACGATGGCGTGATTCCCAAGTACGAATTATTCGCTACTGCCGCTTGGCTTGAGGAGCATACGTGGCTCAAAACCAAGAGCTATCGCGGCCTCGACCATAATGTGAGTCTTGAGGAATTCGCCGATTTGCGTCAGTGGTTGCTGGATAACGACATCACGTCTGGCGTGCTGTAATACTTGCCTGATTCATGGCACTGGGTGGTGATGAAGCGATGCGGCCGCACCATGTACAGTAATCAGACGCAACGGAGACCCGCACACACTCCGGTCATAGACTAAAGTCCCATGAGCGAAGTGAGTGCTGAAGAAAACCATGTGGATGAATCCCCGCGCGGCATTGCGGTGATGGTAGTAGTGGGCGTGCTTGTTGGTTTGTTGTCTGGACTGTTCGGCATCGGCGGCGGTACCATCATCGTACCTGCACTGGTGTGGCTTGGCCTGACCCAGCGTCATGCGGCCGCCACTTCAATGCTGGCGATTATCCCTACGTCAGTATCTGGCGTGCTGTCTTACGCGGTCAACGGCAATGTCGATTGGATTGCCGCGTTGCTGGTGTTCGTCGGTATGTTTGTCGGCGGCCAGATTGGCTCACTGCTACTGTCCCGATTGTCGGAAGTCGTGCTGCGTTGGGCATTCGTGGTGTTCATGGCATTCGTCATTCTCAGCCAGCTCATATTCGTGCCTTCGCGTGATTCCTCGATTGAGTTGAACCTCGTTACCGGCCTGTTGATGGTGGTATTCGGCGTAATCGCTGGCATTCTGGCCGGCCTGCTTGGTGTGGGCGGTGGTGCCATTCTTGTGCCATCGTTATCGATTCTGTTTGATGCTTCGGATCTGATTGCTCGCGGCACTTCATTGTTGGCCATGTTCCCGAACGCCGTCACCACTACGGTGGCCAATGTTCGCCGGCGCATGGTGCATGCCAGGGTCGGATTGATTATCGGCATCGTAGCCGCATTGACTGCGCCACTGGGCACGTGGATTGCCGAGGCGATGACCCCACGCACTGGCGAAATCCTGTTCGCCACATACCTAACAGTGCTCCTCATCCGCAGTGTCTGGGTAGCCCTCAAAATCACGAGAAAGTAGCATCCTTGGCTCTCCCCTCAGAGAGGGGAGAGCCAAGAAATTTAGATGCCGGAATCGGCGTCAACCTGCATGACGTATATATTGCGCCTGAGCGAACGTGCTTGTGCACGGTTGATGTCGCCGGCCTCAAGCATGTCCTGAATCACACTGAGCTCAATACCGTAGCTCTCGCGCTTCACCTCTTCGACCTGCGTGATTGCCTCAGTGGTGCCGCTCATATTTGGCCGTGCCTGCAGCGAGCCCTCAGCGCGACGGTAATCCAAAAGCAGCGCTGAACAATGCTCGGTGTTGTAGGTGTCGTTGCCCATCTCGTCCACCAGCCGGTCAATCACATGATGAATCGCTTCAACCTGCAATTCGCGTGTGCGGGCAAAAATCTGATCCTCGCTCACCAGCGGCGTGGTATGGCGAATCTTCGAGACGGTGCGCTTGGCGTAGTTGCTCACTTGGCGCTGCAACATGCGCGCGCGGCCGCGAATCTGCGATACCGCATGACCGGAAGTCGGATCGGTGGAGGTGTGGCGCAACGTATTCATGATCTGGTCAAGCATGCGCTCGCAAGCTTCCACATTCAGCTCCTGCGTGGCTGAATCCGCCGCCGGATGCGCCTTGGTTTCGGTAAGGCGGTCGCGCACGAATTCCTTCTCCCAGTGCAGCGCTTCGATTTGCAGCTTCTCCAACCCCTGCGGGTCGGTTTCCCCGATGTGCTGCTGCAAGCGGCCGATACGCTTGGTGTACTGGTCGATGACCATAAGCACTGCACGTCGGTTCTCAGGCGTGATACGGCCAGTCAGTTCTTCCACGGTGGAGCGGAGCACCTCAATGGTGACCGGTATCATCTCCGCGCCGGGATCGCGGTTGCGGTTCGGAGCTAGCAGCGGTAGCAGGAAGTTGGCTAGCAGCAATGTCACGATAATCACGCCGGAGGCGATGAAAATGAGTTCGTCGCGCATGGGGAATGCCGCGCCGCCCGCAATGTAATACGGGATAGTAAACATCAACGACAGCGTGATGGTGCCCTTGGGTCCGCCGAACGTCATCACGGCGGCCGACCTCCAGCGCTCAGGGGTCATTTTGCGTCGCATGCCGGTGTTCACGTCGCGGGCGATGCGCAGCATGGCGGTGATCCAGAGGAAGCGCAGCACAATCACCACCAAAGTGACGAGCAGAATAATGCCGATGAGCACGGTGTTGCTGATGTATGGGTCGGACCAGCTGGCCTGCATGGCTCGCGGCAGCTGCATGCCTAGCAGGATGAACACGGCGCCGTTGAGGGAAAAGCTCAACACTCCCCACACGGAGGAAGACACGATATTCGTGCGGGCCACGTTCGGGCCCACTCCGGTACGGTCGAAACGGATGAACAGACCGGCTGCCACCACTGCCAGAATGCCGGATACATTGCATTCCTCCGCACCTAGATACAGCAGGAATGGCAGGAAGAGTTCCATCAAAATACGGGTGGTGGTGGTCTCCCAACCGAGGGAGCGTACGGTCTCGAACACCCAGTTGGCGCATCCGGCCACCAGCAGACCGAACAGCGTGCCGCCAAAGAACGAGATCACGAATTCACCGGCGGCTTGGCCCACGGCAAAGTCTCCGGTGAATGCTGCAGCAAGTGCAAACTGGAAGCCGACGATGCCGGAAGCGTCATTGAATAGGGATTCGCCTTTGAGTACGCTGCGCTGACGTTGGGACAGTGAAGCCTCTTTGCCCAAGGAACTCACGGCCACTGCATCGGTCGGGCCGAGCGCCGCGCCTAGGGCCAGAGCGGAAGCCAAGGTAATCGAAGGCCATACGGCATGCAGCGTGAATCCCACTGCGGTCATCGTCACGATAGCCAGACCAATCGCCAGGGATAGGCTCAAATCCAACGTTTTCAGCAGGGCGGATTTGTCGATTTCATGCGCTTCGAGATACAGCAAGGGCGCGATGAACAGCACCATGAACAATTCCGGATCGAGCTTGGCATCCGGGAAGAACGGCAAGTAGGTGACCAGCACGCCCAGCACGATCTGCACCAGTGGTGTGGACACTCGCGGCACGAAACGACTGGCGAACGAACTCACCACCACTGCTGCGATAATGCACAGGATGAGCTCGAATACAGCCATGAGTGTCTCCCTTTCTTTTATCACTCAAAGTATATGAGCATCGTTAGGAACACATTAAGCTTCAGGCCGAGTGTGGCTGAGTTCGTATCATCTCGCGTGTGGCATGCGGTTGGATCATGTCGTTTTGCGTGGGACACGATGCGGAAACTGGCGATTTTTTCGTGTTGTCCCACTTGACCGTGTCCCATTAGCAACATCAATCGATTGACATTCTTTATGTCCCACAAGCCCAAAACATGAAACGTTGGAATGTCGCCATTTTTTAAGGATGATGCTTTTCGCCGATTGAGAGGAGCGTGGGACATAATGCGAAAACCGGCCAAATTCACATCTTGTCCCACGGGGCAGGTCGTGTACTCGTCCAGATGGGACATATCTGCTGAAAGTCGTTGATGACCGCAAGCCACGCGGCATACACTCGTTCATATGGGGCATATGGGATATGACGAGATGATGCACGGCTCGCTGGAGCTCGCCAAAAGGGCCGCGGCAGCCGGCGATGTGCCGGTTGGCGCAGTGGTGGTGAACGCCGACGGCCAGATTATCGGGCGAGGATACAACACACGCGAGGCCGATGGCGATCCATTGGCACATGCCGAAATCATTGCCATGCGTGAGGCCGCCCGCGCATTAGGCTCGTGGAATCTCTCCGATTGCACACTGGCTGTTACGCTTGAGCCTTGCCCGATGTGCGCCGGCGCATGCATCCAAACCCATATCGGCACCATCGTGTTTGGCGCGTGGGACTCCAAGCTCGGTGCTTGCGGGTCAATCTGGGATATCCCGCGCGATCCCCATATTGGTCACGCCCCTGAAGTGCATGGCGGCGTGGCAGAAGCCGATTGCCAGACTCTCCTCAGCGCGTTCTTCGCTCATCGGCGGTAAATCGCTCAAATACTTACTTCATCCATCCAACACGCGGCACCAAGGCAACATATTCTACTTCTTCTACCATCACAATCAGTAGTTCAATGCATTCCGTATACGTCGAAGGAGACACTATGGCCCAGAACACCGCCACCTTCACCGGTACCGCCGCTGACGGAACCGCGCTCACCGCCATCTATCTTGTACAGCCCGATGCCAACGTGGCAATCGGTCTGGTCGCTGCCGGCGATGACCTGCCGCGTATCATTCATTGGGGTCGCCCGCTGAGCAATCCTGAGACCTTGCTCGCTGCGTACGATGCGCTCAAGCCGCAGCGCGTTTCCGGTGCGCTCGATGACACCGCCTGGCCGTCCATCCTGCCGACTCAGGCCGAAAGCTGGATTGGTGAACAGCGTGTGGTGCTGCGCCGCGACGGCATCGAACTCTTCCCCAAGTTCACCGTGACCGGTATGAAATTCGACGGCGTGGTGGCTGCTAGCCTCGATGCTGTGTCCGGCGACAGCTACACCGATGTGACTGGACGTGCCCGTACCACTGGCCCGGCCAATGTGCCCGGCGTGGCAATCACTGCGCGCGACGAAGAGCAAGGCGTGGAACTCGAATGGCATCTCGAACTTCTGCCCGGTGGTTTGGCCCGTCAGAAGGCCATCGTGACCAACCTGTTCGGAGCAGAAGCCGGTGCCGAGGCCCCGCTGGAAATCGGCAAGATCGAGCTCGGTTTCCCGCTGCCCGAATCCGCATCCGAAATCCTGACCACCACCGGCCACCATCTTCGCGAACGCAGCCCGCAGCGTCAGCCGCTCACCGTCGGACGTTTTGAGAAGCCGCAGCTCGCAGGTCGCCCTGATTTCGACGCTTCTCTGCTGCTTACCGCCGGCGTTCCCGGCTTCGGCTTCGAGCATGGTGAGGCCTACTCGGTGCACGTGGGCTGGAGCGGCAACTCCGTGCTGTCCGCCGAGCGACTGCCGTACACGCAGGGTGTGATTGGCGGCGGCGAGCTGCTGTTTGGCGGTGAAGTAACGCTTGATGATGCAGCCGGCGAAGGCCAGAGCTCTTACGAAACCCCATGGCTGTTCGGCTCCTTCGGCGATGGTCTGAACGAGATTGCCGCACGCTTCCACTCCTATGTGCGTTCTTTACACCCGCGCTTGTTCTCGCATGGCCGTCCGGTAATCCTCAACACCTGGGAAGCCGTGTACTTCGACCACAACTTCGATACGCTCAAGGCGCTCGCCGACAAGGCAGCCGCTTCTGGCGTGGAACGATTCGTGGTGGATGACGGTTGGTTCGGTTCTCGCCGCGACGACACCTCCGGCCTTGGCGACTGGCAGATTTCTCAGGACGTATGGCCCGATGGCCCGAAGTCCCTCAAGGCGCTCGCCGATTATGTGCATGCCAAGGGCATGGAGTTCGGCCTGTGGTTCGAGCCGGAAATGGTCAACCCCGATTCCGACGTGGCCCGCAACCACCCTGATTGGATTCTTTCGCCCACTGCCGGCCGTCTGCCGCTGCAGGGCCGCACTCAGCAAGTGCTCGACCTGACCAATCCGGAAGCTTTCGATTACATTTACAGCTGCATGGATCAGCTCGTCGGCGAGCTCGGCATCGACTACATCAAATGGGATCACAACAAGCTGGTCACTGAGCCCGGTTCTCGCCGCTCCGGCCGTCCGGCCGTGCATGCGCAAACTATTGCCGTCTATGAGATTTTCAAGGGCCTCAAGACCGCTCACCCGGGTCTCGAAATCGAAAGCTGCTCTTCCGGTGGCGGCCGTGTGGATCTCGGTATCCTCGAATACGCCGACCGTATCTGGGTGTCCGATTGCGTGGATCCGGTCGAACGCGCGGACATCCAGCGTTACACATCACTGCTTGTGCCGCCTGCCATGATGGGCGAGCATGTGGGTGCCAGCCCCGCGCACTCCACTCGTCGTGAGACCAGTCAGGAATTGCGCATGGCGATGGCATTCTTCGGGCACATGGGCATCGAATGGAACCTGCTCAAGGAGCCGGACGATGCACTTGCCAAGCTGGCAGTGTGGGTGGCCGAGTTCAAGAAGCATCGTGATTGGTTCGCCATCGATACCTGCGTGCACGCCGACTCCAGCGATCCGGCCGTGCGCCTCGATGGCATGGTGATGCCGAACCGCAATGCTGCCATCTACCGCTTCACCCAGCTGACCACGAGCCAGACCTATCCTGCCGCTCCCGTGCATCTGCCTGGCCTTGACCCCAAGCGCAAGTATCGCATTAGCCCGCTCGACCCAAGCCTGGACCTCGAAGGTCTGACCAATGGTCAAAGCACCCTCGGTTGGTGGAACGAAGAAGGCGTAGTCCTGACCGGCGAAGCCCTGCAGCGCTACGGCATCCGTCCCCCGTCCCTCCACCCTCAGCAGGCAGTACTGTTCAAAGCTGTGGCGGAGTGACCTACCCAATATGCTTCACGATTACACGGCTGGCAGCGGCTTTGGCCCAGAGCTGCCAGTCGTGATCCATAATCGTGAACTTCACCGGTTGAGTTTGGCTATGCCGATAGAAGCGGATGCCGTCACGCAGCGAATCGGTACCAAGCTTCGCCAAAAATGCCGATTCGCCGGCGATCATTACATGCCCCGGCATAGCGATGTTCGCCACGGTGGCCACCAGCGATCCCAATCGGAAGCAAGTGCGGTGCACTAGCTGGGAGGCTTGCGGCACATGGGCTCTGGCATCGTGCGCAAAATCATCGAAGGTCACTGCGCGGCCGATGATCGCCGAATACTGTTCCGCAATCGAATCGTCAGTCAGGCATTGCGAACACCCGATATGCCCACTGGGGCAGCGCGGGCCCTCCGGGTCGATGAGCACATGCCCCACTAGGCCAAAACTCTTGTCCGGGTAACTGACCGGTTCGCCATGCACAGCCAGCGAATAGCCCACGCCCACGCCGATGGTCACTACGGCGAACGTATCCACGCCCACTCCCGGCCCGAACCAGGAGGCATCCACCAGCAGCGAATCGATATCGTTGAATACGCCACATGGCAATCCGGTGGCCTCGTACACCATTGCGCCTAAATCTGTGGTGCCCTCCCAGTGCAGGAATGGGGCGAACGTGACGATGGAATCATCGATCACGTGACCTCCGACCGCTACGCCCACGGCAGTGGGAGCGGGCAGGCCGGTGGCGGCGACATCATCAGAGCATTCACGAACCAGCGTGGCTATCGACGATGTCACATATTCTGCCGACTGATCAGCACCAATTGGTATCTCATGCCGGCCGGAAACCACCTCGCCATGCGCGTTCACGGCGGCCGACACAATGGATGTGCCGTGCACTTTGACGCCTACGAAGGTGCGTGCGTTCGAGCATAATACCAATGCGGTCTGCGGCCGGCCGCGACGATCCGAGCTCTCCTTGGGAGTAAACCGTTCAGGCAGCTTGCCTGTAGTTCCGGCCACAGCCGGCAGTTCTTCGATGACTCCGGCATAAATCAAATCGCTGGTAATGCGGGAGAGCGCACCTTGGCTCAATCCCAGCATCTGTGCCAATGTGGTGCGCGCAATCGGCCCATATTGGGCGATGGCTGCCGCCACACGATGCGTATGCTCGGATCCGGAAAACCATTGCGGAATCGCATTGGCGTCAGACATGCTTAAGCCCCCTTTGCATTATTTATTGCGTTAATCACAAAATACCGCGCTTTTTGTTTCTTACGCAATTGGGCTCGCTGGCGCTGGGAATGAAATGGCGAAATCGTTACTTTTGAAAGTGGAAGAGCCGCCGGCGCTGAAGCCGGAGGGCAAGAGATAAAGGAGTCAACAATATGCTGTCCGATTCCCCACATTCAACGCCTAGACTGAAGCGTCTGGCCGTGCGCACTGCTGCTGTGGCGTGCGCTATCGCCGTCGGCTTCGGCCTGGCAGGCTGCGGATCGAGCACCGCAGGTACCGTTACGCTGGATTTCTTCCAGTTCAAGTCCGAGGCTGCAGACCAGTTCAAATCCATGGTCGCCGACTTCGAAAAGCAGAACCCGACCATCAAGGTCAACATCAACAACTCTGCCAACGCCCAGACCGATCTACGCACCCGCTTCGTCAAGAACCGCGTGCCGGACGTAATCACCTTCAACGGCGACATCAGCTTCGGCAACTTCGCCGCATCCGGTGTTTTCTACGACTTCACCGACGAGCCCATCGTGGACACCCTCAACCCCGGCATGGTGCAGATCGCCAAAAACCTGGTGCAGACCACCGATTCCTCCAAGAAGCGCCTGTATGGTCTGCCCTTTGCCGGCAACGCCTCCGGTTACATCTACAACAAGGCGCTGTTCCGCAAGGTAGGTCTCGACCCGGAGAACCCGCCGACCACGTGGACCGAGTTCACCGACATGCTCAACACCTTCAAGGACGCCGGCATCAATCCGTTGCAGGGCACAGTGGCCGACGCCTGGACCACCCAGGCCCCGCTCGCCTCGCTGACCGGTACGCTGGTTCCCGAGTCGAAATACACCGAGCTCAAGCAAGGCAAGACCACATTCCAGGAACTGTGGAAAACCGCAGTCGAGAAGGAATCCGAACTCTTCACCTACTCCACTGCCGATACTGGCGTCACCTACCAGCAGGGCACGCAGAACTTCGCCCAAGGCAAGGCCGCAATCATTCCGCTCGGTACCTACGCCATTCCACAGATCCTGCTCATCAACCCGGACATTGAACTTGGTTTCGCCCAGATGCCGGCCACCGATGACGCCAGCGAACAGATCCTCACCGCAGGCGACGATGTGATGCTGACCATCGGCGCAAACACCAAGTACCCCGAAGAATCGATGAAACTCGTCGAATTCCTCATGCAGAAGGATCAGCTCGACGCCTACGCCGATGCGCAGTCCGCCATCACCCCGCTCAAGGACACCTACTTCGGCAATGAGGCGCTGGAAACTGTGCGCCCGTTCTTCGAGGAAAACCGAGTGGCCGACTTCTGCGATCACTACATTCCTTCGTCCATCAATATCGGCGGCTACCTGCAGACCATGGTGACCTCCGGCAACACCGACCGCTTCCTGAACCAGATGCAGACCGAATGGGACAAGGTCCAAGCCAGGACCTTCGAGTGATCGGTAGGAGAGGAGAACATCATGTCACACGCAACTGCAACTAAGACCGCTGCTCCGGCCGCTAAGTCCGCTGCCAAGAAACCCGCCAAGAAGAAGGTTTCCGCCTTCTCCACCCGCAAAGTGGACCCCGCCTATTATTGGATGGCGGTTCCGGCGGCCATCATCTTCGCTTTCTTCCTCTACCTGCCATTTCTTGACGGCGTAAAGTATTCCTTCACCAATTCGCAGGGATACGGCGACTACAAGTTCATCGGCCTGAAGAACTACATCGCTCTCTTTCAAGACAACCGTGTGGGCCACGCCTACCTGTTCACATTCTTCATCGCCATTCTCATCACAGTGCTGATCAATGTGATCGCCTTGTTCCTATCGGTGATGCTGAACTCGAAGATCGCCTTCAAAAACGGCTTCCGTGCCATCTTCTTCATTCCCTACACCCTCTCCGTGCTGGTCATCGGCTACGTGTTCAAGTACATCTTCATGAACCCGTTGCCCGAACTTGGCAAGGCACTCGGCATCAAGTGGCTGTCCACCTCGCTGCTGACCAATGAGCAGCTCAGCTGGATCCCGATCGTTTTCCTCGCCGTCTGGCAGGGCATCGCCTACTCGGTGCTCATCTACCTCGCTGGTCTGCAGACCATCGACGACGAAATCTACGAGGCCGCCGCCATTGACGGCGTCAATCCCTGGCAGAAGTTCTGGAAGATCACCTTCCCGCTGATCGGACCGTTCTTCACCATCAACCTCGTGCTGTCCATGAAGAACGCGCTCGGTACCTTCGATCAGGTCGTCGCCTTGACCGATGGTGGCCCGAACTCCGCCACCGAAACCGTCACCTACCTCATTTGGAAGGGTGGCCTGACCGGTGGCGAGTACGCCTACCAGACCGCGAACGCCGTGCTCTTCTTCATCGTGCTGGCGATTATCGCCTTCGTGCAGCTGCGCATTTCCCGCAGCCAGGAACAAATCTGATTTAGGGGAGGATAAGAAATGACTACTGCAACAGTTGCTCCGTCCAAAGCCGGTAAGCCCGCCAAGTTCCGCAGGGATCACCGCATCAACTGGTGGCTGACCGCCGCTGTGGCAGTGCTGAGCCTGACCATTCTGATCCCGCTCTACTTCACCATCGTCACCGCGCTGAAGACCCCGGCCGAAGCCGGCACCTTCGCTCTGCCCACCTCGTGGCAGTGGCATAACTTCGCCGACGCCTCCGCCAAGGTCAACTACCCGAAGGCCGCGCTCAACTCCGCGATTATCACGGTGGCCGCCGTGGTGCTCACCCTGCTGACCAACACCTTCGTGGCCTACGCCGTGGCCCGCAACATGGATAAGCGCTTCTTCCGCTTCCTGTACTACTTCTTCATCGCCGCCATGTTCGTGCCGTTCCCGGTCGTCATGCTGCCGATTGCGAAGCAGATGGGCTCCCTGCATCTGGACAACCAGGTCGGCCTGATCATCCTGTACACGGTGCTCGGCCTGGGCACGAACCTGTTCATCGCCACGGGCTTCATCCGTTCGATTCCGGTCTCGCTGGAAGAGGCGGCCCGCATCGATGGCGCATCCACGTGGCGCATTTTCTGGACCATCATCTTCCCGCTGATGAGCCCGATTAACGCCACCATCGCCATTCTGACCGCGCTGTGGGCCTGGAACGACTTCCTCCTGCCGTTGATCATTCTGACCGACCAGTCGAACCAGACCATCCCGCTCGCCCAGTACGTCTTCAGCTCGCAGTTTGCCACCAACTACCCGATGGCATTCTCCAGCTACCTGATGGCCATGGCCCCGATCCTCATCGTCTACATCTTCGCCCAAAAGTGGGTCGTGGGCGGAGTGATGAGGGGCGCTGTGAAGTAGTGCGGCTCCACCCAAGCCTCCTTCGGTTTCCGCCGAGGGAGGCTTTTCCATATCGCCTATTCCCGCTCTGGCCCACTGGTCGCGCCGGGCTCGACCACCACAGGCACGGTTGTATGAGGATCGTCCAAGGTCTTCCCCTCAACCAAATCCAGTGCCTTGCGCGCGGCAATCTGTCCGATTTCGCGCGGGGGAGTTGGCACCATGGTGCTTAATCCAATGGATTCCGCCACGTCGGACCCATCAAAGCCAAAGACCGAAACGTCTTCGGGGATTCGTACTCCGACTGCCTGCAACTCATGTACCACGCGCAATGCGTAGTAGTCAGACCACACGCAGATAGCGGTCGGCCGCTCAGGCTGCGCGAGCATGGTGGCGATGACCTGTTTGGCCGAGCGCGGTGATTCCGAGTCGATGAAGTGGATGCCGCAGTCGGTGAGGCCAAGTGAGACTATCTCATCTTTGTATCCGCGTGCGCGTGCATCGAATCCCCATTCCTTGCCGGTCAGCGGATCGGTGCGCCCCACATAGCAGAAACGACGATGCCCGAGGGCCGCAAGATAACGCACTGCCATGGCTTCGGCTGCCTCGTCATCAATGGCCACGGAGGCTTGGCAGCAGCTGATATACGGCGAGTTCACCGAGACGATGGGCATACCCATGCTGGCCAACGTGTCGGCTTCCTCATCGGTGGCGGAAAATCCGGATACGATGAGGGCGTCGGCATTGCGATTGGCCGGTAACCGTGTAAAGAATTCCGCACGCTCCTCGACGCTGCCGGCTCGGTATACGGTCAAGTCATAGCGTGCGCGGCTCAGTTCGTCATACAGCCCGTCGAATAATTCGCCCATGAACCAGCCGGCCAGCCGTTCGCGAGCCAGCATGGCAATGCGATTGGTGCGTCCGCTTGCCAGCGCCGCCGCCGAGCGAGACGCGGTGTAATTCAGCTCTTTGGCCACTTTCAGCACCTTATCCCGCGTAGCTGCTGCTACGTGATCCTTACCTCGCAAAGCGCGGGATGCGGTAAAAGTTGAGACTCCGGCCGTGAGAGCTACGTCGTTGATGGTCGCGCGTTTCATGGTGAATGGGTGGCCGCCTTGTGGCTGTTACCCGGTCGTCCTTTCTCTGGCTGGTATCTGTTGTTTCGCTATTGCAATAATGATATGTGCATCATCAATGCGGACGTTGTCGATGTTTAATCTCGAGGTGCTGGGCCTGTGGTGCCGCGCAACATGAGCGTCGTGGGAACAACGATGCAACTTTCTGTCAGAATTTCGCCTCGTGATAATCGGATTGCGGCATCTGCCGCTAATGCTCCGTAGGACCGAGGGTCGTGCCGAACGGTTGATATATTGAGCGCTTGTGCCATTGGCCAGTCATCGAATCCGATGACAGATATGTCCTCAGGTACGCGGAATCCGTATGAGTGAAGCGCATGGATTAGAGGAATGGCATTCTCGTCGCTGATGCAGCATACGGCGGTTGGGCGAGGGGAGAGTGCGAGCAGGCTACTGAGTGCCTCTGCTCCGGCAAATTCGTTGTCCTGTACTGCGATGATGTATCCGTCGGGCAAGTTGAGTCCCTCAGCCGCCATGCCAAGACGGAACCCTTCTATACGTTGGTCAGCTTCCCATATGAATCCGTTACTGGCTTGCTGCTTGCAGATAAAGGCGATATTGCGATGTCCCAGTCCTGCGAGCTGATGAACGGTTTGTCGCATTGCTTTAATTTCGTCTACGCCGATGGAAATCATATCTTGCTGTTCCGTAAGCCCGATGGTGTTGACACCGATGACTGGCATACCGAGTTGTTCTAAGGTTCGCCTCTCTGTCTCGCTGATGTCGAAGGAGGAGATGATGACCGCGTCTGCGTTGCGCTTCACTGGCATTGAGGAAAAGAAATCGCGTCTTTGATCGGCGTTTGCAAGTCGGTATGATAGCAAGTCATATCCTTGGGATGCGAGCACGGAATATACGCCTTCGGCTAGTTGTGAACTGAACCAGCCAGCCAGTGAGTTACCTACGGTAAGTGCTATACGATTTGTCTTTCCCGTTCGCAGCATGGAGGCTGTTTTTGATGCTGAAAACCCCAACTTTGCACATGCATCAAATACCTTTTGCCTAGTAGTTTCCGATATGCGGTCACGTCCGTTGATTGCACGAGATACGGTCGCCGCAGAGACTCCAGCCTCCTTGGCTACTTCATAGATTGTTGGTTCGCTCATGGGATCTCCTACATTGCGTAATCGATTGTATTGTATCTGGATTTTGAAGTTAAAGTCGCCATTGGTGTGGTGCAAGATTGACGGGTTCCGCAAAAAGATGTACGATGTGCGTAATCGATATCGCAAATGTATTTTATTGCTGCCGAAAAAATGGTGACAATAAAGAGAAATATCGATTGCATATGATGAGGGTATAAGGAGGTAACCGATGAATAGGATTATGCGTAACAGCGGCGCGGTGCTTGCTGCGATATTTATCGCTGGAAGCCTGACTGCATGTGGTCCTGGCTCGGCAAGTAGCTCACGAAGTGATACAAATCCTACTGATGTCAGCACTGATTTAGGTAATAAAAAATATGAGCTGACTTTGTGGGATGGAGCGGGTCTGAAGACTGTAGATGAGGCGCTGATTGCCGGGTTCGAAGCGAAATACCCAAACATCACCATCAAAGGACAATATGATCCGGATAATGTCTCTGGACAAAATGGCCCGCGTGTGATTTCAGCAAAAGATGCGCCGGATATCGCCCGCGTCACCGACATGAATTCAGCGGTTCGTGGCAACCATTTGGTGTCTTTAGAGGCATATGTGGATGCGTACGGCTGGGATGTTCCCGATTCGCAGACTGAATTGTATCGAGTGGATTCAAATGGCAAGCTCGGCAGCGGTGATTTGTACGCATTGCCGAACTCCTATTCGGTGACTGGCATTTATTTCAATACCAAGCTTGCCGAGCAGCTAGGTATTGATGCAGCTCCTACCTCTGTCGAGGAGTTTGAGGCGGATATGCAGACAGCCAAGGATGCCGGCATACTGCCGATGATGACATATGCCAAGGATGGCGGTACCTCTTTTGTCTTTCAGGCGTTAATGGCTAATAACAGTTCTGCGGAAGATGTGCAGAATTGGATTTTGCAGAAATCTGGTACCTTCGACAATCAGGCGGCGCAGGACGCTGCGTCCACCTTGCAGGATTGGAATAACAAGGGATATATGCCTGAAGGTGTTAACGCAGTGGATGCCTCTACTGCTCTGAGCAGGTTCTGCAATGGTGAAGGACTATTTTTCCCGAGCGGTAATTGGAATCTGGATACTGTGGCCAAAGCGCTGGGTGATGATGTTCAGTTCTTTGCTTTCCCGGGTGCCACCAGTGAAGATGAGCCGAACGTTGCTGCTAATGCAGGTGCATTTTATGGTATTCCGGTGAATGCTAAGAACCGTGATGCTGCTGCGGCGTTCCTCGATTATACGCAAAGTGCCGAAGCGCAACAGATTATTGTTGACAATTCTGGCTATTTGCCAAAATCATCTACTTTGGATCTCAAGGCGAATAGCGCATTGCAGCAGAGTATGTTTGATGCCTATGCCGACGTGCTGACGAGCGGTCATACTAGCGATTTCATTAATAATGCTACTGCGGGAATGCAGTCAAGTGGGCTAATCCCTAACTTCCAGTTACTGCTGGATAACAGCATCACGCCTCAGGAATTCACAAAGAATGTGCAGGCGCAATATGACAAAGAAGCGAAGCGGTAGAAACAGCTTCAACTTATATGCCGCTTTCGCTAGCGACGCTTGATTTGAGGAGAGTCAACCTATGATGATGGCAGGACCGTACGCGGGAACTTTATCGGATTTGCCGACTGTCCGCGACGAAGTAACATGTTCGATTAATGCGGAGAACCCAACGGGAGCCAAGGGTTTTGGTTGCCGTGAAACTGGTCCGTTGGGGCCGTCGCGCAAGGGAAAGCCGTGTTTGAATGACATTGCTCCCGGGCAGTCTGTGACATTGGCAGATATTGAAGGCCCCGGTTGTATTCGGCACATGTGGTTTACCGTTACGGATCGCACCAGTGACGCTGATCGATACGTTCTGCGCGATGCGGTGCTTGCCATCTATTGGGATGATGAAAAGCGACCTTCTGTGGAATGTCCCCTAGGAGACTTCTTCTGTTGCGGCTTTGGACAAAGTTGCGATGTATTCTCAGAGCCTATTGTGGTGGCGCCTACACGAGGCATGAATTGTTATTTCACGATGCCGTTTCGTAAACGGGCGCGTATCGTAGTGCGCAATGACCACGCTCATGCTATTCCGGCTTTGTTTTATCAGATTGATTATGCATTGGGTAATGCGTATTCCTCCCGTGAAATGGCTTATTTCCATGCGCAATGGCGCAGACAGCCAATCACTACTTTAGGCGAGGACTATGTAATTCTCGATGGAGTCAGCGGACGGGGCCATTACGTCGGCACATATCTTGCTATTTCTACGTTGCAACGATATTGGTGGGGTGAGGGAGAGATTAAATTTTTTCTAGATGGCGATAACGATTATCCCACAGTGTGTAGTACCGGTACCGAAGATTATTTTGGCGGTGCATGGAGCTTCGCTGAGCAGCGAGATGGTCATACGCGCGAGCGTACTTTTTGTGCCCCATATGTAGGATATCCATTTTATTCTGTGCGCGATGGGGCTATAGCAAACCAATATCATGACGATTATTGTCCACCTATGCGTGGCTTGTACCGATGGCATATTCCTGATCCCATCAGGTTTGATAGTGAGCTTAGAGTCACGCTTCAACAAATTGGTTCAGGATATGAAGGTGCATTTGAGCGTCAGGATGATGTGTCTAGCGTGGCGTACTGGTATCAAATTGAGCCACATTCAATTTTTCCCGAGCTGCCCGAGCCTTCGAAACGTCATCCTAGGTGAATGAATAAGCGCTTAGGTATTTTAAGGGACCGATGTCGCAATTTCGCGAGAAGGAAGTGCTTGCCTATGGGGAACGTCAAGCCTTCCTCATTTCTTCGGGAATCGGCCATTTGTTTGCGTGTTGCGGATTTGACGAACCGGTTCGACATCTGTTATCCTCATGCATAAGCGCTTAGCAAATACGCTAAGCCGAGATAGCCAAGGAAGACATAGCCGGGATCGCCCGGAAGGAAGAAAGGAATAATCAATGAGGATCGAACGAACCGCCAAAACCGTTATTGCCGGTCTGATGTCTGTGGCATGCCTGGCATCCGTCGCCGCTTGCGGCCCGGGCTCGTCCAGCAACAAAGCCAACACCGAAACCGAAGCGGTGAGCACTGATCTTGGCGATACCAAGTATGAGCTCAAGCTGTGGGACGGCGCTGGCCTGAAGACCTTTGATGACCAGCTGATCGAAGCCTTCCAGAAGAAGTACCCGAACATCACCATCAAGGCCACCTACGATCCGGACAACACCTCCCAGCAGAATGGCCCGCGCATCATCTCCGCCGCCGACACCCCGGACATTGCCCGTATCACCGACATCAACTCCGCTGTGCGTGGCAACCATGTCGTCAATCTTGACGCTTACGCCGATGCTTACGGTTGGAAGCTGCCGGATTCCCAGACTCAGGTCTACCGCGTGGGCTCCGACGGTAAGATCGGTTCCGGCAGCCTCTACGCAGTGCCGGACGGTGTCTCGATGACCGGCCTGTACTGGAACAAGAAAGTCGCCAAGGAACTCGGCATCACCGAGGCTCCGGCCACTGTCGAAGAGCTCGAGGCCGATATGAAGAAGGCCTCCGACGCTGGCAAGCTCGCCATGATGATGCCGGCCAAGGAAGGCGGCACTTCCTACATCTACCAGGCATTGCTCACCAACTATGAGGGTCGCGATACCGTGCAGGATTGGATTATCCAGAAGGATGGCGCCACCTTCAACACCGACGGTGCCGTGAAGGCTGCACAGAAGATCAAGGACTGGCAGGATGCCGGTTACTTCTCCTCCGACGCGCTCGCCCTTGACGGTTCCACTGCACTGAGCCGCTTCTGCAACGGCGAAGCCCTGTTCTTCCCCTCCGGCAGCTGGTACTCCGCCTCCATCAACGATGCACTTGGCGATGACGCCGGCTGGATCGCCTTCCCCGGCGAAAAGGCCGATTCCGGTTCTGCCGCAGCCAACGCCGTGACCGCTTTCGGTATCCCGGCCAACGCCAAGAACAAGAACGCTGCAGCCGCCTTCCTCAACTTCCTCCAGTCCGACGAAGCCCGCCAGATCGCAGTTGACAACGGCTACCCGCCGGTCGGCGAAGGCGAGACTCCGAGCACCGATAACCAGCTTCTCGGCCAGGTCCTTACCGCCTACGAAGGTCTGGTGAAGACCGGTAACACCACCGACTACATCAACAACGCCACCGCAGGTATGCAGGCCAGCGCCATTATCCCCGGCTTCCAGTCCCTGATTGACGGCACGATGACCCCCAAGGCATTCGTCGAATCCATTCAGGCTCAGTACGAGAAGGAAGCCAAGTAACCCTTGCACTTACCGGGCGGAGTGTTCTTCCCTTTTTCCCGCTCCGCCTGGTTCCTTCCCATCGCGCGCACGACGTTGTGTGCGATGTTCGATTCCCAGTTCACACCAAACCAGCAAAGCGTGGTGACAATCATGGATTCCCATAAGGCAGCCAAGGCGGTCAAGCCCAAGCGCAATATGTCCCTCGGTCTGGTCAGCCTGCTTTTCCTCGCTCCGGCGCTTGTGTTCTACATCGCCTTCGAGTTGTGGCCGATCATTCAGACCATCTGGTACTCGTTCTACGAGTGGAACGGTATCGATGCTAGCACCTTCATCGGTGTCGAAAACTACATCACCGTGTTCACCGACCCCGATCTGTACGGATCGATTCTGCACTCCTTCTACCTGATCATCTTCTTCTCCATCATCCCGATTGTGCTCGGCCTGATCATTGCCGTGCTCATCAAAGACATGAAGTCCAAGGTCGGTCGTTCCTTCGCGCAGGTTTGCCTGTTCCTGCCGCGCGTTATCCCAGGCGCTGCAGCCGGTGTGGCCTGGACCTGGATGCTGGCCGACAAGGGCACCGCCAATCAGCTGCTGCGCGCAGTAGGCCTCGGCGACTTCGCCCACGTGTGGCTCGGCGACCAATCCACCTCCCTGAACGCGGTGGGCGTGATTGGTTTCTGGTTGCAGCTCGGCTTCTGTGTGGTGCTCCTGCTCTCGGGCATCGGCGGCATCGACCAGTCCCTGTACGAGGCAGCAAGTCTTGACGGTGCCGGCTGGTGGCGTCAGCTCTTCTCCATCACGTTGCCTGGTCTGCGCGGCCAAATCGGCGTATGCCTGACCATGACCATCATCTCCGCGCTCGCCAGCTTCGACGTGGTGTACATGTCCACTCAGGGCGGCCCCGGCACCTCCACCATGGTGCCCGGCGTGCAGGTCTACCGCTTGGCCTTCACCCAGCAGAGCGTTGGCTTGGCCTCCGCGCTCGCCGTCACCCTGATGATTCTGGTGCTGCTGGTCGTCGGACCTCTGCAGCGTCTGGTCAATGGAAAGGAGCAGTGACCATGCAGCAATCCAAAGCCGTTCGCATCACCGGCACGGCGATGCTCGCTCTGACCGTCCTCTTCTGCGTACTGCCGTTCTTGAGCATGCTCTCCGCGGCATTGCAGCCGCAAGGTTCCATGCCCGAAGGTATCCAGTTCACTGCCCACCCGCACTGGGAGAACTTCATCGACGCCTGGAACATGGCAAACATCACCCCGCTGCTGCTCAACAGCTGCATTCTGGTGATTGTGGTCGTGCCCTGCGTGGTGATCTTCTGCTCGCTCGGTGGTTATGCCTTCGCTCAGCTCAAGGTGCCGTGCAAGGGCCTGATCTACGTGCTGTTCCTCGTCGGTCTGACCATTCCGTTCGAAACCTTGGTCACTCCGCTGTACTACGAGATCAGCGGCATGGGCTTGCTGAATACCCGTCTTGCCCTGATCCTGCCGCTCATCGGCCTGAATATTCCGTTCGGTATTGTGTGGATGCGCTCCTGCTTCGAGCAGATGCCGCGTGATCTGATCGAAGCCGCATCCATCGATGGTGCAGGCCATCTGCGCACGTTCCGTTCCATTCAGCTGCCGTTGGCACTGCCAGCCATCTCCTCGCTCGGTATTCTGACCTTCCTGGCCACCTGGAACCAGTTCCTGTTGGCTGTGGTGTTGGAGAACGACCCGAACAAGCGCACGATGGCAGGTGCCCTACAGTCGTTCGTTGGCCAGTATCAGACCGACGTGGTGCTGCTCAACGCGGGCGCACTGCTCATCATGGCACCGACGATGATCCTGTTCATCTTCCTCCAGCGCTACTTCATCCGCGCCATGCTTGCCGGCTCGGTCAAGGGCTGATCCGAAGGCAAGAGGATGTATGGTATGGCCGCCGGAACAGTGTTTCGTGCGGCCATACTGGTAAAACCATACGTGCCGAGCAATCGGACAGGGGAACGATATGACTTTCACCAACAATGACTGGTGGCGCGACGCCGTCATCTACCAGATTTACCCCCGCTCATTCAGCGATGCCAATGGAGACGGCAACGGTGATCTCCAAGGCGTGATCGATCGTCTCGACTATCTGCAGGCGCTCGGGGTGGACGCGCTCTGGCTTTCTCCATTCTATCCATCGCCGCTGGCGGATGGAGGTTATGATGTTGCCGACTATTGCGATGTGGATCCCCGCCTTGGCACACTCGATCAGTTCGACGAATTAGTGGCCAAAGCGCACGAACGCGGTATCGGCATCATCGTGGACATCGTGCCGAACCACACGTCCGATCAGCACCGTTGGTTCCAAGAGGCCCTGGCTCAAGGTCCGGAATCGGAAACGGCACAACGGTATGTGTTCCGGCAGGGCAAGGGGGAGCACGGCGAATTGCCGCCTACCAACTGGCTGAGTAACTTCGGCGGTTCCGCATGGGAGTCGTGTGGAGACGGCTGGTACTACCTGCATCTGTTCGCCAAGGAGCAGCCGGACCTCAATTGGGACAATCCCGAGGTGCGGCATGAGTTCCTGCGTGTACTCACATTCTGGTGCGATCGCGGCGTGGACGGTTTCCGCATCGATGTCTCGCACGGTCTGGCCAAAGACCTGCGTGAGCCGCTGCGCGACCGTATCGACCCGACACTGATGTCTCCACAGGCTACCGATGGTTCCGATCCGCTCTGGGACCGCGACGCCGTGCATGATATCTACCGTGAATGGCGCGACCTGTTCAATCAGTACATGCCAGCCAAGTATGCGGTCGGCGAATCGTGGTCGCCATTCACCACCCGTATTTTCCAATACGCCAAGCCTGATGAACTTGGTGCCGTATTTGACTTCTCCATGTCAAAGGCCGCCTGGAATCGCGAAGAATACCGCACCACGATTGAGCGCACGCATCGCTATGCTCTCGCTGCCGAAACCGCCCCCACCTGGGTGCTCGGCAACCACGATGTGCCACGTATCGCCTCGCGTCTCGGACTGCCGAGCGGTGCAAACATCGAGCAGTGGGTGACGTCCAACGGCACGAATCCGCCGATTGACCCCGCGCTCGCCGCTCGTCGTGCCCGTGCAGCAGCGCTGGTGATGCTCGGCCTGCCAGGTACCGCCTTTGTGTATCAGGGTGAAGAGCTTGGTTTGCCTGAGGACTTTGATTTGACCGAAGATGAAATTCAGGATCCCAATTGGGAACGTTCCGGTCATTATTTCAAGGGGCGCGACGGTTGCCGCGTACCGCTGCCGTGGCAGTCAGACGGCCCGGCGTTCGGCTTCAATGCCACCGGTGCTTTGTGGCTGCCCCAGCCGGCATGGTTTGCGCAGTATGCCGCTAATCGTCAGATTGGTGACGGGGCTTCCGTCCTGCACCTGTATCGTGCTGCCATCGCATTGCGCAAACAGTGGGTGGACAACGGCACGGACTTCCAGTTCTCGTGGCTTACCAACGAAGAGTGTCCGGCGCCGCTGCTTGGTTGGCGCTTGCCGTCCGGCATGGTTGTGATGGCGAACTTCTCTGACAGTCAACCAGTCGCCTTGCCGCAGCCGATGACCGTGCTACTTGTGTCTGATGCGACTGTGCAGGCGAACACTCAGATCGAGAGCGTTCCTCCAGCTGCTACCGTCTGGGCCTTGCCAGCATAATCTCATTGAAGAACACCAAGGAGTTACGCCAATGATTGCCGAAACCTGTCCAATAACCGTTCGCACGGTAACGGCCCATCTTGATACCGGTCGTGCCGTCTATGGCGAACAGGCTTCGGCAATCTGTGAACTGCCGGTAGAAGCCGTCACGATCGTTCCCGAATCATGCGAAGACGAGTGCACGTCCAGTGCGGGTATCCAGGGTGATGCTCAGGTGCGACTCTGGCGTATCGATGTGAACGCGCATGCACCCCAGCCCAAGGACCGCGCCGCTGCTTTTCAGGAACAACAAGCGTTTGAGCCCCACCATGCGATTGACGTGTCGCTCACCATGGCCAGCGTCGACAGCGGCAACGATGACACCATGCTGGCGCTATACCAGCACAAGGAGTGGTGGATGCGCCCGACCTGGGTGCGTACACCATTTGAACTGCCTGAACGCACGCAGTTATTGTTATGTCGCAACAACGATGCCGAAGATGCCGAGTGGCTAGTGTTGGTCGCTATCTGCGGCACGGATATTCGGGCTGATTTCAGCGGGCAGCCCGCAACAGAATCTGATGACACGGCTTTGCGGCTCGTGCTGTCTTCCAACCGGGTTGGTCGCACGACTCTATGTGACACTGCCGCATATATCGCTTGCGCATCCGACCCGTATATGGCCATTCGAGCTGCCACACAAACGGCAGCACGCCAGCTGGGTATTCGCACCCGTAAGGAGCGTCCATTCCCGGATGCGCTCACCGGGTTGGGATGGTGTACTTGGGATTCATTGGGGCGAGATGTCAACGAGCAGGCCATCGTCAACAAGATGGAGGAGTTCCAGGCCAAGCATGTGCCCATTTCCTGGGTACTTATCGATGACGGTTGGTCCAACACGGATCGCACAAAGGAAACCCTGATCGACTTTGGCGCGGATCGCCAACGTTTCCCCCACGGGCTTGCCCACACCATTGCGCTGCTCAAAACGCACTATGGCGTGCGCAGCGTAGGCGTGTGGCAGGCGTTCCAAGGCTATTGGAATGGTTTGGACGAGTCGGGTGTAGCCGCGGCCAGCTGCCCGACCGCAATAACCACCACGGCGAATGGTTGCCTGATTCCTGGAAGTCGTGCTGAACAACCCGCACAGTTCTGGGATGCCTGGGACGGCGAACTCGCCGAAGCCGGCGTCGATTTCGTCAAAGTGGATTCGCAAAGTTCTACGTCAGTAATGGTTCGTGGCGCCGAAAGTTACGGTGAAGCCACCTGGGGACGCCATCAGGCGCTTGATGAAGTGACCTCACGACGATTCGGCGGCGCATTGATTAACTGCATGGGCATGGCACCGGAGGATTATTGGCATCGTCCTTCATCGCCAATCACCCGTAGTAGCGACGACTATCTGCCGCACAATCCTGATTCGCTGGGCGAACACCTTATCCAGAACGCATACTGTGCACTGCTGATGGGGGAGCTGTACCACTGTGATTGGGACATGTTCTGGACGGAGCATCCCCATGCGCGAGTCCATGCCGTGCTCCGATTGCTTAGCGGCGGGCCAGTGTATTGTTCCGATGCCTGCGGTCACACTGATGCGGCTGTCTTGCGTGATTTACTTGCCGAAGATGGTACATTACCGCGTCCTGATGAGCCGGCCCGACCAGTCATTGCGTCACTGCTCAATGACCCCGAACATGCGGGCTATGCGCTCGGTGTCACAGCAAGATTCGGCGCAGAACAGGTCATCGCTTTCGTCGGATTACGCCGGCAGCCACAAATCGGCATCATTACGGCTAGCGGTCGCTCTTGCCGCATCATCGATGACCATGGTGCGACGATTGATATGAATCCGGGGGAAACCCATACTTGCGAGATCGAGTACGGCCAACTGCGTGTTTTCCGGGTGCAATCATGAACGCGCATATGCCGATTGATATTTATTTTCCGGCACACCAACGCAGTTCCCCAATGGGAATGTAATTCGCCAATTTTTAGACTGTGAGCAACGAGCAATATAGATATCAATAAGGAGCCAATGATGACTACTTTCAACCGCGCAATAATTCCCGACGCCATCCGCACCAACGGCGCCACCCCCAATCCGTGGTGGTCGAACGCCGTCGTGTACCAGATTTACCCGCGGTCGTTCCAGGACACGAACGGCGATGGTTTCGGCGACCTGAAGGGCATCACCTCCCGCCTCGACTATCTCGCCGACCTCGGCGTGGATGTGCTGTGGCTCTCTCCGGTCTACAGGTCCCCGCAAGACGACAACGGCTACGACATCTCCGACTACCGGGACATCGACCCGCTGTTCGGCACGCTTGACGACATGGACGAGCTGCTGGCCGAAGCGCACAGGCGCGGACTCAAGATCGTGATGGACCTGGTGGTCAACCACACCTCCGACGAGCACGCGTGGTTCGAGGCGTCGAAGGACAAGGACGACCCGCACGCCGACTGGTACTGGTGGCGTCCCGCCCGCCCCGGCCACGAGCCGGGCACGCCCGGCGCCGAGCCGAACCAGTGGGGCTCCTACTTCGGCGGCTCCGCATGGGAGTACAGCCCGGAGCGCGGCGAGTACTACCTGCACCAGTTCTCGAAGAAGCAGCCTGATCTCAACTGGGAGAACCCGGCCGTGCGCCGTGCAGTGTACGACATGATGAACTGGTGGCTCGATCGCGGCATCGACGGCTTCCGTATGGACGTCATCACCCTGATCTCCAAGCGTACGGATGCAAACGGCAAGCTGCCCGGCGAGTACGGTTCCGAGCTCCAGGACCTGCCGGTGGGGGAGGAGGGCTACTCCAGCCCGAACCCGTTCTGTGCCGACGGTCCGCGTCAGGACGAGTTCCTCGCCGAGATGCGCCGCGAGGTGTTCGACGGGCGTGACGGCTTCCTCACCGTCGGCGAGGCACCCGGCATCACCGCCGAACGCAACGAGCACATCACCAATCCGGCCAATGGGGAACTCGACATGCTCTTCCTGTTCGAACACATGGGCGTCGACCAAACCCCCGAATCGAAATGGGACGACAAACCATGGACGCCGGCTGACCTCGAAACCAAGCTCGCCGAACAACAGGACGCCATCGCCCGACACGGCTGGGCCAGCCTGTTCCTCGACAACCACGACCAGCCGCGTGTCGTCTCCCGTTGGGGCGACGACACCAGCAAGACCGGCCGCATCCGCTCCGCCAAGGCGCTCGCGCTGCTGCTGCACATGCACCGCGGCACCCCGTACGTCTACCAGGGCGAGGAGCTCGGCATGACCAACGCGCACTTCACCTCGCTCGACCAGTACCGCGACCTCGAATCCATCAACGCCTACCATCAACGCGTCGAGGAAACCGGGATACGGACATCGGAGACCATGATGCGATCCCTCGCCCGATACGGCAGGGACAACGCGCGCACCCCGATGCAATGGGACGACTCCACCTACGCCGGCTTCACCATGTCCGACGCCCCGGTCGAACCCTGGATCGCCGTCAACCCGAACCACACGGAGATCAACGCCGCCGACGAGATCGACGACCCCGACTCCGTGTACTCGTTCCACAAACGGCTCATCGCCCTGCGCCACACCGACCCCGTGGTCGCCGCCGGCGACTACCGACGCGTGGAAACCGGAAACGACCGGATCATCGCCTTCACCAGAACCCTCGACGAGCGAACCATCCTTACCGTCATCAACCTCTCGCCCACACAGGCCGCACCGGCCGGAGAACTGGAGACGATGCCCGACGGCACGATCCTCATCGCCAACACGGACGATCCCGTAGGAAACCTGAAAACCACGGGAACACTCGGACCATGGGAGGCGTTCGCCATGGAAACCGATCCGGAATAAACCGGATCCAACCGCCGCCGAACCGACAAGAGGGCCCCGCGCCACGCATGAACCAACACCATGCGCGGCACGGGGCCCTCACGCCGTATCACGGCTGTCGGGTCGATACCCGACACCGGTCGTGTGACCACTGGGACAGGGGATAAGAGCCAAGGAGACGAATCGCCATAACGATGGATTGGCTGCAATGTATTGGACGGTCTCGTGCGGGACAGGGCAACGAAGGAGTTGATCATCACGGCCGATCAGAATCATCCGCGTCATTACGAGGAGGAGTCCAAGCGGCAAACCGTGCAGTCGTACGAGAACGGCAAGCTGTCGTCGCGGATCAGGGAGGAGTACGGCATCCCGCGCTCCACGCTGCAGCGTTGGGTGCAGGGGATACGCAACAGCGGATCAACCAAGGGATAACGTCCTATAAGAAATCGATATATCGAATCTGCCTTCCTTGGCTGTTCCATTAGGTAATAATGTTTCTTATCGAAAAGTGAACATTAACAGGAGAGAAGATTCATGGTTCGATGGAAGAAGATAGCCGCGATTCTGGCACCAGTCCTGCTGCTTTCGGCATGCGGCAGCACCCAGTCGGCATCATCCGCCAACGATTCGTCAACGGGTCCAAACGCTGTCATCAGCGTAAACGGCACCGAACCGCAGGTTTCCTTGGTGCCTATGAACACCGGTGAAGTCGGCGGAGACCGCATACTCAGCGCCATCCTCGCTGGTCTGGTCGCTTATGACCCGTCCGGCAAGCCGGTGAATGAAGTGGCCGAAAGCATCACACCGAATTCGGACGCAACCCAGTTCACAGTGAAGATCAAGGACGGTTGGAAGTTCACGGATGGCACGCCGGTCACGTCGGAGTCGTTCACCAAGGCCTGGAGCTATGCGGCGAACGTGACCAACGCCCAGCTGAACTCCTCGTACTTCTCCATCGTCAAGGGATACGACGAACTGCAGAAGGAAGGCACGCCCTCAGACGCTCAGCTGTCAGGACTGGTCGTCAAGGATGACCACACGTTCCAGATCAATCTGAACGCGCCGGACTCCGCACTGCCCAGCCAATTGGGTTCCGTCAGCTTCCTGCCAGTTCCGGAAGCATTCTATAAGGATTCTAAAGCGTATGGCGAGAAGCCGATTGGCAACGGTGCCTATAAGCTCGTTTCCTGGAAGCATGGACAGGGCGCGAAGGTCATTCGTAACGACGATTACAAGGGCAACTTCCCCGCGAAGAACGGTGGCATCGACTTCCGGTTCTATACGACCTTGGACTCGGCATACGCTGATGTTCAGGCCGGTAACCTCGATCTTCTGGATCAGATTCCCGCCACCTCCTACTCTTCCTATCAGAAGAATAAGAATGTGAAAGTGTTCACCGCGGCCGGTTCCCAGACACAGGGCATCAGCATTCCCGAACGTCTGAAGCATTTCAGCGGGGAGGAAGGCATACTTCGCCGTCAGGCCATCAGCCTGTCCATCGATCGAGACCTGATCATCAAGAAGCTCTTCTATGGCACCCGTGTCAAGGCAGTTGATTATTCGGCGCCTTCCATCACCGGATACACCGATAATCTGAAGAACAAGACCATCCTCGAATACAATCCACAGAAGGGGAAGGAACTCTGGAAGAAGGCGGATGCCATCTCCCCGTGGGATGGAACATTGAGCATCGCCTACAACGCCGATTCCAGTGACAAGCAGTGGATTGAAGCCGTCTTGCATCAGTTGCAGGACAATCTGGGTGTCGATGTGCAGCCGCAGTCATATCCGACAAAGAAGGAGCTGCGCACCGCCGCCGTCGACAAGACTCTGCCCACTCCATACCAGTCGGGTTGGGCCCCGGACTATCCGAACATCGAAAACTATCTGACGCTGCGCTTCAGCTCCGATGGCGGATACAACGAATACGACTACCACAATGACAATGTCGACAAAATTCTCGCCGAAGGTTCCGCGGCCCCCACGACCGATGATGCCAACGCCAAGTATCAGGAAGCCGAAGAGATTCTGCTGAACGATTTGCCACAGATTCCGTTGTGGTATCAGAACATCACGGCAGTTGGTTCCAAGGACATTAAGAAAGCTGCGTTCACCTATAACAACTATCCGATGTATGCTGATTTGGAGAAATGATATGCCCACCGTCTATCTGGCAGGGGGATGCTATTGGGGCGTCCAGACCTACTATGACCGGGTGCAAGGTGTGACAAGCACAGTCGCGGGATTCGCACAATCGAGAATCCCGCGACCCGCAGGGGAGCAGATTGCTTCCGGTGAAGCTGGCGCCGTGGAGACTGTGGCCGTCGCCTACGATTCGCAGCAGGTCTCACTGCAAACACTGGCTAGATTGCATGCCCTGCTCATTCAGGAGACTCCGGCCGATGAAAAAACACCCATTTCAGAGCATGTCGGTTTCTATTGGACTGATTCAGAACAGAGGGATGCATTCGAAGCCGCCATTCGTGAGCAAAACCTTGCTGATGTGACCATCGAACGGCTCACTCGATTTGAGGAGTCTTCCGAGGAACAACAGCACTATCTCGCATCCCATCCGGGAGCCGAATGCCATATACCGATCGCCTTACTGAATGAGGTCGGGAAATACCAGAAGGAGCTCTCGATGTAGAGCAGTGTCACTGCAGTCAAATCGCTTGTGCCCATCGCGGCCCTACAACGATTAGTTATTGATGAGGGTACAGCCAAGGTGTAGTCGACTGCATGGGACATGGAAATGCTGAAAAACGGCTCTTCGGGTGTTTGTGTGGGTGTGGAGTGGAGCCGTTGGTCGTCGGACCGCCACACGTAGTCGTTGAGGTCGCGCCTCAGCTGCTCGATCGTGGTGCAGTGGTTCCGGTACGCGAGCTCCTTCTTCGGCGGCCTGTTCGTGTTCGCGCATGATGCCGCCGATGCGCCTCCCGGACGCGATGACGCCCATCCTTTCCGGGGCGGCCTTGATCTTCCTGGCGCCGTAGCGTTCGCGGCCGTCGCGTCAGGCCGCGCGCACGTCGCCGGCGATTGGATCCGCACGCTCCGTCCCGGGACGCCCGATCATCCAGTAGTAGGTGGAGCGGGGAACGCCCGGTATCCCGCACTGCGCCGATATCGGGCAGCGGGCGGCGTTGGCCCGTATCACGCCTGCCTTCGCGCGAATACCAGCGCCGCTTGTTCTGAAACGTCCACCTCCACCTCCTTCTCATACCCGGGAACACCCTTAAGGGATGCGGCGGCTGTGCTTCAGCTGTACACTGGCAGCAGATGTGCCGAAAAACGGCTGTTGCCGAAAAGTCCGCCAATGGCGACGAACGAGGGAAGAAGGGCCCGTGGCGCGAGCCATTATCGAAGTGAGAAACCTGCGCAAAGAGTATCCGGTCGAGGATGAGACCGTGGTGGCGCTTGACCGCGTTACTTTGGCGATTCCGCAAGGACAGATTTGCTGTATCTTCGGCGAGTCCGGTTCCGGCAAGTCCACGCTACTCAACCAACTCGCCGGTATGGAGAAGCCCACGCGCGGCGGGGTGCGAATCGGCGGGGTGCCGGTCAGCAAGCTCAATGAGCGTGAACTTGCGGCATTTCGGCAGAAGCACATCGGTTTTGTGTTTCAGTCGTACAACCTGTTGCCCAATTTGACGGCGCTGGAAAATGTGGCGATGCCGTTGATGTTCCGCGGAGTGCCAAAGGAACGTCGTGACCGCGTGGCTCGCAGTGTGCTCAAACGAGTCGGGCTCGGGCATCGACTCGGCCATTATCCGAGGCAGATGTCCGGCGGACAGCAGCAGCGTGTTGGCATTGCCCGTGCATTCGTGACCAAGCCTGAAGTGGTATTCGCCGATGAACCCACCGGCAATCTCGATTCCAAGACCAAGACCGAAGTCATGACCATGATCTGTTCCTTCGCTCGCGACTTCAACCAGACCATCGTGTTGGTCACCCATGACCCGCAGATGGCCGCCTACGCCGATCGCATCGTCACGCTGCTTGATGGACGTATCGTCAGCGACCAGATCAACCAAGGCGTCACTGTTCAATCGATTTCAGCTCAGTCCATTCAGTCGGCTCAATCCGACCAGTTCGTTCAATCCGTTCAACCTACTGCAGTGCCGTCCGCATCCGTGCCGTCCGTACAAACCGTCTAAGGAGATGCCCGATGAAACACCTCACCACACGTATGCTTGCCATCATCGTTGCCCTGCTTGCCTCGCTATCCATGATGCTCGCCATCGTTTCCCTGCCTCATCTGGCATACGCCGTAGGCGCGGATGACGGCAGCGCGCAGGGGGCCGATCAGAGCGTGGCTCCCACGCCGGTGTCCGGGCCGGTGCCGAACATCATCGTCACCAACTTCACCTACGGCGGCGATTCCGTGGCCGCCGGTGCCAAATTCGACTTGAACTTCACCTTCCAGAACATGGGTCAGGTGGCCGTCGCGAACATGGTGGTCACGGTGGACGGCGGCGAAAGCTTCGCCATTGCGGGCGGCACGAACACCTTCTATTTCGATGCGCTGTGGGCCGGCTATTCGTTGAGCCAGACTGTGCCGATGCAGGCGCTCGCCTCGGCTAAAAGCGGTGCCCAGCCGGTGACTGTCAGTTTCAGGTATGAATATCTGGACTCCGGCGCACGCTCCTCGAACCAGTCCGACGTGAAGATAGCCGTGCCAATCAGCCAGCCCGATCGCTTCGAGGTTGGCGATCCGGTGCCGTCAGACCAGATTGTGGCCGGTCAGGAGACCACGGTCACGCTGGAATATGTGAACAAGGGCAAGGGCGACATCGCCAACGTTGAGGCCACGATGGAGGGAGAGGGTTTTGACGCGACGATGAAGACCCAGTATGTGGGCAATGTGGCTTCCGGGGCCACCGGCTCTATTGGCTATGCCTTCACTCCCACCGCTTCCGGTGAACTCAACGCCACACTCAAAGTGTCCTATGAGGATTCCGATGGACAGAGCAAAACCAAAGAGTTCCCAGTCAAACTTTCGGTGGCTGATGCGGCGCCGATGGATGATCCAAGCAGGGTCGATTCCGATATGAATCAGAATGCCAGCCAGGGTTTGCCATGGTGGGTATGGGCGGCAGCGGCAGCCGTTGCGGTTGCGGTAATCGTAGGTATCGTTCTGCTGGTGCGTCGCCATCGCAAGAAGAAAGCCAAGAGCGAGATTGATGAAGAGTGGGATGACTGGGCTGACGGCAATGCCGACGGCAAATTAGACACTCAGTCCGGCGGCGATATTGCAAGCGGCAAGATTGTGGGCGATGCTGCGGATAGCACCACCGCGAATAACGCCACTGCAAGCGGCGACGCAACAAGTACGTCCGCAATCAGCCCGTCCACCGATGCCACGCCGACCACGGTGATCGAGCCGGTGAACGCCGCCGCCGAGCCGAACCAGATTGTGCCCGATGACTCGGGCCAATCTGACGGTTCCGCCCAAACAGTCTGAAAGTTCCGGCCATGCGATTCAGCGACATTCTGCGACTGTGCAGACAGAACCTATGGCGACGTAAATCCCGCACAATACTGACCGTGCTGGGCGTCATCGTCGGATGCTGCTCGATTGTGCTCATGATCTCCCTCGGGCAGGGCATCAACGAGCAGAATGAAAAAATGCTCAAATCGATGGGCGACCTATCCATCGTCACCGTCTACACCAGTGGCGGCTATGCCGGGCCGATGGGCGGCGGGAACGGATCATCGTCGGCATCCAGCGATGCCAAGCTCGATGACAAAGCGCTCGAATCGTTCCGCTCGATGAGCGGCGTATCCGGCGTGACTCCGATAATGAACTTCCCCTACAACGTCACGGCCAAGGCCGGCGCAGGTGGACGGTACATCTACGATCACGTGCAGATCATGGGCATCGATATGAGCCAGTTCGAACAGATGGGCTACAAAATGGTCGATGGCAGCAAGCCAACCACCAAAGACCAGGTTCTTGCCGGTGAATGGTTTGCTTACGGGTTCATGGACACGTTGAAAAACGGTGAGATGCGTACCGGCACCCGTGGCAGCGGCTATTCGTCTTGCACATTCAATTCGGCCACCGGCGAATGCGAGCCGGATCAGGATGAGGACCCGTTCTTCGACCCGCTCACCACGCAAATCAGCCTGACCACCGGAACCAACTATCAGGGCGACCCATATGTGCAGAACATGTACGGCGGGGGAGGCGGAACGACTGTTGGAAGCGACCAATCCGACAACGTCACCATCGATCTGCGTGCGTCCGGCATTATCGGCGGCGATTACAACAAGGGATATGCCACGGCGGACGGTCTGGTCATGGATTTGCAGGCGCTCAAGGATTTGCGCGCCAAAGTCGATCCGGCCGCCGCCAAAAAAACCGTCACCTACGATCAGGTGTTGGTCAAGGCTGCGGATCTTTCCTCCGTGCCCGAAGTGGAATCGCAGATTAAGGTGCTTGGCTACGAGACTTCGTCCTATGAGGACATGCGCAAGTCGTTGGAGGAGCAGTCGCGAGCGATTCAGCTGATTCTGGGCGGCATCGGCGCGGTCTCTCTGTTGGTGGCGGCCATCGGCATCGCCAATACGATGGTCATGTCCGTGACCGAGCGCACGCGCGAGATCGGCATTATGAAGGCGCTCGGCTGCTACGTGCGTGATATCCGCGTCATGTTTTTGACTGAAGCCGGCGCAATCGGATTCTTTGGCGGATTGATCGGATGCATGCTGAGTGGATTGATATCGTTGGGCATCAATGTGGCCGGCAGGATGTATGCGGGCGGCATGGTCGGCAGCTCAAACGGAAGTTCCGGCGATGGTGCTGGTGGCACATCCATATGGATGATTATGTGGCAGGCATTGGTCGGAGGTGAGGACGTGACCCGCTATTCGGTGATTCCGTGGTGGCTGTTCCTGTTTGCAGTGCTGTTCTCCACGCTAATCGGCCTGCTGTTCGGCTTCGGTCCGGCCAACAAAGCCGTCAAAATCCCGGCCCTGGATGCCATCAAAAACAACGAGTGATCGCCTCTGTCACCTGCTCCACCGTCAGTCCATAACGTTCGTTCAGTTCGCCCAGCGGCACGCGGTCGGTAAATTCCTTGGCTGCGCCGAAGTTCAGCACACGAGGATTGCGGCTGCTGTCCGAGACATGATGATTCGCATAGTATGCGGTCACCTTCTCACCCCAGCCGCCTTCCAGCTGCCCGTCTTCAAGCGTGACGACCAGCTCGTGGCCGTCACGCAACGATTCCAGCGCATCCGCATCCAACGACGTGCACTGGCGCGGGTCGATGACCGTTGCCTTCATGCTATGTTCGGCGGTCAACGCGGCAGCCACCTGCTCCGCAAGCGGATATGCGTTGCCCAATCCGGCGATCGCAACCCGCGAACCAGTCTGATTAATACGCCAAGCCAAGGGGTCGCTCCCGCTGGTGGGCTGAGCCGTTACGCCAGCAACTCGGTGTGCTGCGGATTTGCTCCCGCTGGCGGGAGCTGTCGACACAGTCGACTGAGGGTGGCCAACCTGAACCCGTCCACCCGTCACCGGCAACAAACTCGGCTCCCGTTCCGCAGCCAGAATCGCCTCACCCGGCACCCGAATCACCACCGGCCCATCGGGAGCTCCATCGGCTCCAGCCGGCAGCGTCGCCCATGCCAAATCGGCCAGATACTCATCTGCCGAAGTAGGCACCAGCATCGTGATGCCAGGAATATTGGCGAACATCGCCACGTCATATGCGCCGGAATGCGTGTTGTCGGAACCGGATAGGCCGCCTAGAAAATCAAGCACCGTCACCCGAGACCGGTTCAGGCTCATCTCCTGGAAGAACTGGTCATAGGCGCGTTGGAAGAATGAGGCCGTAGTGGCCACCACTGGTGTGCCGCCAGCCCGTGCGATGCCAGCTGCGAAAGCCACGGCATGCGATTCGGTGATGCCCGTATCCACATAATGCGAGCCTGCGCGTTCGCGGAATTCATGGGTGATGCCGTTCGACCCTGGCGTGGCGGGGGAGATGACCACCAATCCCGGTTCGCTGGCAAATCGCGGTTCGAGCGCGGCCATTGCCATCTTGCCATAATATTTGCGCGGATCATCAGGCTTGCCGATGGCGGAATCCGGGTTCTGCCAATGGGAGGCTTCGCACTGACCCTCATGCGGTTCATGGTCGGACAGATTACAATAATCCGAATGCCACGGTTCACGGTGCGATAGATTGCTGGACGGGTGGATTCCGGTGGCGGAGCTGGTGGGCCCGCCGTCGTAGCCGGCACCCTTCAACGTGTGGATATGCACCACAACAGGGTGGTCGATATTGCGTACTTCCTCAAATGCCGCTACCAGCGCATCCACATCATTGCCATGCTCCACATAACGGTAATCCAGTCCGAATGCGTTGAATAGGTTCGGTTGTGCAGTGCCGCCCGAGGCGCGCAACCGGGCGAGTGTCCCGTACATGCCGCCGAAATCACCGGCGATCGACATCTCATTGTCGTTGAGAATAATAATGAGATTGCCGCCTTGCTCAGCGGCGTTATTCAAGCCTTCAAATGCCACGCCCGAGCTTAGCGAACCATCGCCGATAACGGCAACTACATTGCCGATGCCGCTATCGGGCCCCTCCATATTGCGGGTTTTCGCCAATCCGCAGGCCAATGAAATTGAGGTACCGGTATGCCCCAGCACGAACTGGTCATGGTCGCTCTCGTCCGGGTTCGTGAATCCGGTCACGTCGTCGAATCGGTTTGTGTCCAGATAGGCGGCAGCGCGGCCGGTGAGCATTTTATGCACGTAACTTTGGTGGGAGACGTCGAACACAATGCGGTCATGCGGTGAATCAAACACGCGATGCAGTGCGACGGTGGCTTCCACCATGCCCAGATTGGAGCCTATATGCCCGCCGTGAATATGGCCGTAATGCAGTAGGGCGGTGCGAATTTCGCGGCATAGCTCATTCAGTGTATTGGGGGAGAGTGCTTTGACGTCGGCAGGGCTGGTAATGCGACGCAGCAGGGTGACATCGGCGAGATTGCCTGAGTCGGTGGAATGAGTGTTGTCGATTGCGCCGCTGGCATCGTGTGCACTGATTCCGTTTCCCGGCATGCTATGCATATCCTCGAATCTCCCTCCACAATTCATACCGAAATCGACATGCTAGCGCTGCGCAGGCGGCAACGTGCGCGGATGAGGGCAATACCCTCAACATCTCCGTAAATACTGCAAATACTGCGGCGATGAGGAGGGATAGCGGATTTGATACAGCATGCAGCATGGATGGGCGGTGTTCACAGAGTGTTGTGTGGGAAAATAAAGGAGGTAATTTGCCGGACCTTGTGGTGACCGGCCGATCTTCAAGGAGCGTGCAATGAAGGCCGTATATGCGTCTGCCGTCAATCATGATGACCCGTTATCCGTGCTGGCGGTGGGAGACCAGCCCGAGCCGCAGAGCCGGCCATTCTGGTCGACCGTCTCGGTACGTGCCGTAACCGTGAATCATCATGATGTCTGGTCTCTGCAGGGCGTGGGGTTGTCGGCCGAACAGACGCCGATGATCCTGGGCACCGATGCCGTGGGCATTCTGGACGAGGACATTCCCGGCAAGCATGGGCTGAAGGCCGGTAGAGAGGTAGTGCTGTACACGTTCGTCGGTACTGATGGTGCCGGTGTGGCTCCGGGGGAGCGTCGCACGATTCTTTCGGAGAAGTATCCCGGTACCATGGCCGAGAAAACCGCCGTACCTTCCGCCAATGTGTTTGCCAAGCCGTCCAATCTCACCGAGATTGAGGCTGCGGCATTGGGCACCAGCTGGCTGACCGCATATTCATTGCTGTTCGACGCGGCCGGTGTGAAGCCTGGCGACTCCGTGCTGATTCAAGGCGCCGGCGGCGGCGTATCCACCGCGGCGATTCAGCTTGCGCAGGCAGCCGGCCTTGAGGTGTTCGTCACCTCACGTGAAGCGGACAAGCGAGCCAAGGCGTTGAAGCTCGGCGCTCATGCCGCATTTGAGATTGGTGCCCGCCTGCCCGGCAAGGTGGACGCGGTGATTGAATCTGTAGGAGCGGCCACATGGAGTCATTCGATGAAATCCGTACGACCAGGCGGCACCATTGCCATCTGCGGCGCTACCACTGGAGATCAGCCCGGCGCTGAGCTGACCCGTTTGTTCTTCCAGGATATCCGCGTGCAGGGCAGCACCATGGGTTCGCGTGAGGATTTTGCTCGTTTGCTGCGCTTTGTGGAACGTGCCAATCTGCATCCGGCGATTGATTCCGTATTCTCCGGTCTGGATGCCGCTCCTGAGGCTTTTGCCAAGATGATAGAAGGCAATGTGTTCGGCAAAATCGCCATTGAGCTGTAAGGCATGTCGAAGTAAGCGCCCGGGCGTACAGTGGACGTATTCTCAATAACTAGGGAGTAAATGATAATGGCAAATGAATCCAAGCCTGAAGTCGCAGTGGTCATGGGATCGGCCAGCGACTGGGAGACCATGAAGCGCGCCTGCGATATTCTCGACCAGTTCGGCGTCGCCTACCACAAGCAGGTCATCTCCGCGCACCGCACGCCCGAGCTCATGGCCGAGTTCGCGCACAACGCCCGCGCCAATGGCCTGAAGGTCATTATCGCCGGTGCCGGCGGTGCCGCCCACCTGCCGGGCATGATCGCCGCGCAGACCACACTGCCCGTAATCGGCGTGCCCGTGCGCTCCCACGCCCTGTCCGGCTGGGATTCGCTGCTGTCCATCGTGCAGATGCCCGGCGGCATTCCGGTGGCCACCACCGCCGTCGGCAACTCCGGTGCCACCAACGCCGGCCTGCTCGCCGTGCAGATGCTCTCCGCCTTCGAGCCCGAACTGGCCGACAAGCTTGAGGATTACCGTAACGAAATGAAAGAAAAGGTGGCTGAATCCAATGCCCAGCTTGTCTGAGGAAACAGGCGGTCGTGTTTCGATGCTGATGCCGGGATCGACCATCGGCATCATCGGCGGCGGCCAGCTCGGCCGCATGATGGCTTTGTCCGCCCGCTACATGGGCTTCCGCGTCGGCGTGCTTGACCCGACGCCGAACTGCCCGACCGGTCAGGTGGCCGACTTCCAGATCACCGCCGAATACGATGACAAAACCGCCATCCATGATCTGGCCGTGCAGTCCGACGTGCTCACCTACGAGTTCGAGAACGTGGACGCCGATGCCATCGACGAGGTGCGCGGCATCACCGCCACCCCGCAGGGCACTGACTTGCTGCGCGTGACCCAGCACCGCGTGCACGAGAAGCAGTTCATCAACGACCACGGCACCGCCACCGCACCGTGGCGCGCTGTCAACAACTTCGATGAGCTTGACGCCGCATTGGATGATATTCATTATCCGGCCGTGCTGAAGACCGTGTCCGGCGGCTACGACGGCCACGGTCAGCTCGTGCTGCGTTCCGACGCCGACTTGGAGAAGATCCGCTCCCGTTCCGACCGTGGTGGCGGCTTCCCGCCGAGCATCCTGGAAGGCTTCGTCGACTTCGCATTCGAGGCTTCGATCCTGGTCTCCGGCAACGGCAAGGACTTCGTGACCTTCCCCATCGTGCGTAACGAGCACCGTAACAACATCCTGCACATGACCATCGCCCCGGCTGAGGTTTCCGAACATGTGGCGCGTGAGGCGCATGAGCTGGCGATTCGTCTGGCCAAGGGCTTCGAACTGGCTGGCACGCTGGCCATCGAACTGTTCATCACCAAGGACGATCAGGTCATCGTCAACGAGCTCGCCCCGCGCCCGCACAACTCCGGCCACTACACCATCGAGGCCTGCTCGATGGACCAGTTCGACGCCCACATCCGCGGCATCGCCGGCTGGCCCATGCCCAAGCCCAAGCTGCTCTCGCCGGCCGTGATGGTCAACGTACTCGGCCAGCATGTGGAGCCGACGCGCGCGCTGATCGCCACCCACCCGGAGTGGAATGTGCACGACTACGGCAAGGCCGAAGTGCGCCACGACCGCAAGATGGGCCACATCACCGTGCTCACCGACAACCCTGATGCCACGGTTGCTGACCTTGAGGCCACCGGCTGCTGGGACGACCTGAAAAAGAAGGCGTGACCTTATCGATGGTTGAACATATCGAACGCCAGACCAAGCAGAAGGACGCGATTCGCGCCGCCTTGGCCGACTGTGAGGAGTTCATCTCCGCTCAGGACCTGCACCGCAGGCTGGAGGACGAAGGCTCGAAAATCGGCTTGGCCACCGTGTACCGCCAGCTCAACGCCTTGGCCGATGCCGGTGCCGCCGACACGATCCGCCTGGACGGCCAGCAGCTGTTCCGCCTATGCGGCGACGACGGACATCACCACCACTTGGTGTGCAAGCGGTGCGGCAAAACCGTGGAAATCGACCCGCCCAGCGAGGCTTGGCTGCGCAAAGTGGCCGACGGCCACGGCTTCACCGTCGAATCCCACACCCTGGAGGTCTTCGGACTATGCCCTGATTGCCAAAAGGAGCAGAAAGCGCAGAAGGCTCAGAAAGCAGTGAGCGAATAATTGAATGGGATCGGCTTCAAAGCCGATCCCATTTGTTATTCCGCTGCTATTCCACCGACTTCAGGGCGCCGAGCATGTCGACCGTCTTCAACCGCCGGTAGACCAGCACGCCGAGTCCGCCGAGCACCTTGATGGTCGGCAGTTCGCGGATACGTTCGGAGACGTTGAGATTCGTCAGATTGTAGAGGATCACCACGGCCAGCAGCTCAGCCGCGAGAATCAGCACTTCCATGATCTGATCCGGCAAGTCGACGATTGTGGCCACCTGTTTCTTCGAAGTCGTGTTCTGCACAATGCCCTTCGCGCCGTCCAACTTTATGAGCTTGGCGCTACGCGACTCCACATTGGAGGTCTCATGGTTCTTGAGCCTCACCATATAGGCGTTCGACTGGTACTGTTCGCCGAACACGTGCTTATAGCCACCCGAAGTCATGAACATGAAATGCCCGATATGCATTTCGGTGATGCCGTCCACGCGCACCTTGCGCTCGGTGCCGCTCGAATCGGTGACGGTAATCGTGTCGCCTACCTTGGCGTCCATCATCTCCGCCATACGTTCGGAGATGATCGCACCACGGTCGGTGAGCACCTGCGGCTTGTGCCCGGTGCGCGAACGCAGGGTGATGTAGTCGCCGAAATTGTAGGCGTCATCAGTGGCGATCAGGGTAATCGACTGTTTGTCGTTCTCCGTGCCGGCCACTTTCGACATCTCCTCGTAGTAGATCGGCACGGACTCGGAGACGGCCCCGCCCTTCATCGCCTTGGCCACTTCGGCGCGCTGCGAATAATGTTTCCGTCAGCTTTGGTCAGGCCATAATCGCTGATGACGGTTATGTCAGCGAGATTGTTCTGATTAAAGAAGTCGGTGCCGGTTATTTGCATGTCCGGGCCGGTGACGAACAGGCCTACGAGCGCAAAGGAGCCAAGCGTCATCAGGCTCACGATGGAGGCGAATCGACCCTTGGATTTGGCCATGGTGACGCGGATGTCTTTCCATAGCATGCGCTTATGGAATGACCCGTTGCGTCGGCGGTTGCGCTTGGTCTTGTGCGCGTGGGGCGTTCTGCCGGGCGCGGTATAGGAGTCGTTTGCTGAATTTGCGGCGGAATCGGCTGCGGAGTCGGTCGCGGGCGTAAGGTTGGTCGTTTCGGTGAAATCGTTGAGATCGGTCATACTGCTTACCACTCCAGATCCTTGATATCCATCGGGTGCTCGTTCACTTCGATCGATTTGACGCGCGCGTCATGCATGTGGATCACGCGGTCGGCAATCGGCGCGATGGCGGAATTGTGCGTCACAATGACCACGGTCGCACCCTTCTTACGGCTCTGATCCTGCAGAATCTTCGGGTTCGTGGCCACCGCTCGGGCGATGGCCACGCGCCGCTGTCCGCCGCCCGAAAGCTGCGCGGGGAAGTTGTTGATACGGTCCTGAAGCCCCACGTCGATAAGCGCTTGGGTCGGTTCCTGCGCGTCTTTCATGATTTCGGAGGCGAGCTCCACGTTCTCCTTGGCCGTGAGGTTGGCCACCAGATTGTAGAACTGGGACACGAAGCCGAGGCGTTGCGCTATGTCAAGCGTGAGTATGCGTTCTTCGACGCACTGTCCCGTTCGGGCAACGATATGCAGATGTATGACCGGGTCAAGGATGTGTTGAAGCAGATGCTGCTTGGGCAGGCGGCCCGTGTGGGTGCCGAGCTGAGCTACAGCGGCATTCCGCACGACTATGCGCTGGAAATTCTGGTCTCCGCCGTCTCATCGATTATCTGGCTATGGATCCGGCGCGGCTGCAAGGAGGCACCCGAGCAAATCTGCGCCATCATCGAGAAAAACAAAACCACCGCGCCCGTATACATCATACGGTAAGCGCGGTGGTTCGTGTCGGAATTTGGCCCCCTCCCTGAGAGGGGTCAATCCGCAGGAGAAATCGGAAACCTAAAACTCAGACAGCCAGCTCGGCCTTGAGTTCCTTGAGGTCGGCCAGGATCTCATCGTGGCACTTCTCGTTGGTGTCGAAGGCAAGGTGGCAGAAGGCGCACTCGTGGCCTTCGCGGTTCTCGTGGCAAGCGTGCAGGCAAGCCTTGCCCCCGTACTCTTCGGTGTGGTTGTGCTCGCAGCCGGTGTCGTCGCAGCAGTCGCCGGTGAAGCAGCAGCCGCAGCGGCCACAGGCGGCCACGCCGTGCTCGTGCTTGGTGGCGTCGAACTTGGCCAGCGTGTCCTTGCAGACGGCGAAGGTGCCCTCTTCGGTAACGATCTCGTAAGCATGCTCATCGATGGTCTTGATAGTCATTGTTGTTCCTTTCAGCGTTTGTTCGTCTGTGACTGTAGGGCGGCAGACGGCAGCGGCGAAAGTTGGTGAAAGTGATTATCAGGCCCATTGCTGCTATTAAGAGCAATGAGACCTCATGCAGTTTTGTGTCGGTAACGGGCCGATTGTTGGCCGAGTGTCGACGCCTGGTATAGGTGGTGGCGGTACCAATCCAAATATTGGTGGAACGACGACGATGAGCGTGTCTGGCGTCGGTGCTGCGCCAAGCGTTGGCAATCTAACGATGCGAGTGGAGCTTATATCGTCGCTATTGCGCCAAGGATTGGAAGGGCACCGATGCTGAAGGCCAGTAGCGTCGGGACTGCGCCATTATTTGTTCGAGCGCCGACGGCCAGTATCGTCTGGCGTCGTCAGTGGTCCATCCTTTGGTGAGGTGCCGACGCTGAGAGGCGGTTCGATGGCATGCTTCGCCGCACACTTGGGGAACAGGTCGAAAATCTCCAGTTCGTGGGCGATGGTCTGGTACTTCAACTGCTTGGCGGCTTTGTCGATCCACTGCTCAAGTCCGGGAATCTCGATTTCGATGGTCCGCCCGCATTCGTGGCATACGATGTGATGGTGGTGATGCTGGTCCGAGCACTCGCGGTAGAGGGCCTCGCCGTTGACGTGGATTACGTCGAGCTCGCCTTGGGAGGCCATCATCTGCACATTGCGGTAGGCGGTGGCCGTGCCGATGCGCGTGCCGCGCTCGCGCAGGATGTCGGTGATTTCCTGGGCCGTGGCGAATCGGGATAGTTCCGCCAGGACCTGGGTGATGAGGAGTCGGGGTCGCGTCACGCGCCGAGTGGTCGCGGTTTGCTCGATGCTCATGACGTTATGCCCCTTTCCGTTAACAAATGATATTCATTATCGTTATTAAAGCAAATCAGATGCCCGGCATGTTGTCACATGATTTGAATCAACTGGCAGAAATCCCGCGTTTCAACGAGGCCTGCGCGGGATTTCTGCCGATATGGGGCGAGTCATGGCGCAGCGCAGTGCTTTCCATTTCGGGAGACGCATCATTTACTGCCAGTAGAAGTAGCCGGTCGGGGCGGCTGCGGCTTTGCTGGCCGACCGGACCTGCAGTATCAGGCCTTGGCGCTCGTGGCCGGCGGAGCCGTAGGCGCCCTGCTTGATGACGGCGTCGACGGTGACCCAGTCGTGATTGTGCGGGGTGCCGGCCTTGCCGGAGCTGGCTATGAACCCGAATGGGGTCATGTCGAGAATGCAGCAGGACATGAACTGGCGGGACAGCTCGAACTCGTCCGCGTCGAACGTACGCGACTTGCTCACAAACCCGGTGACCTGCACATGGTAACCGACGTAACGCTGCGGATTATGGTCGATCTGCTCGAACCATGAGCCGAATTCGTCGTCGCTGATGGTCAGGGTCTTGTTCGCCGTGTCGAGTCCGTGCAGCTGCGAGGAGCCATCAGGCTTGTGCGAGCTGCGGGGAATGACGATAGCGCGGCCACCGGCGTACTCGTCGAAGCCGCCGCTGCCGCTGCTGGGCTGGAACGGCACGGCGATCAGCAGCGCCGGAATAATCAAGGCGATCAGGAACCGTAAAACCGAACGCTCCGTGGCATGGAACAGTCCGAGCCATGCTGCGGTCGCCAGCACGAACAGCAGTACCGCACCGATGATGAGATACGGCAGCGAACGCGGCGTGGTCAGCGTGGTGTATGATCCGCCCACCGCTGCATAGGCGATGGCCGCGCCCAGCGCCGCGAAACACAGCGCCTCCACGCGGTCGGGGAGTGTGACTTTGCGTTTCATGGCTACGCTCCCATCACCAGATGGGCGGCAATCGCGGCGAGGAAGCAGGCCGCCGCCACGGTCGCGATGAACCGGATGATGAACCGTGGCCGGCATTCCGTGGCCAGCATCAGCGTGTTCTTGAGGTCGAGCATCGGGCCGAAGACCAGGAAGGCAAGCATGGCGGAGACCGGCAGCGCGCCAATCATGCTGGCGGCGATCACCGCATCGGAAGTAGAGCACAGCGAACACAGGAACGCCAGTCCCATCGCCGCCAGAATCAGTACGATGGCACCAGCGTCATCGAGCGTGCTTGAACCGTTGGTCAACGACGACAATGCGGTGCGCATGATGGAGGCAATGATCGTGCCGAACAGCAGAATCGGCATCATCCGCATAAAGTCGTCATGCGTATGCCGAATGAATGCGTGAACCGCTCCAATCCGCGCCCCGTGCCCCCCGCCGGCGGGGGCTGTCGGCAAAGCCGACTGGGGGTGGCTCTCAGGCGAATCACCCGTCGCCCCTGCACAATCCTCGCAAATCAACGACCGCCCAATCGTCAGCGGCCTCTCACGCACCGCAGGGGAGCGGAGCGGCCACACCGCGAACGACACCCCCGCGACTATCGCCACTACCATGCCCAACCCCATGCGGGCCGCCACCATCCATGGTTTGTCGGTGAATGCGAACCATGTGGACCATATCGCCATCGGGTTCATCACCGGCACCGCGCACAGAAACGTCACCGCACACGGCAGCGGCAGGCGTTTGCGCATCAGATTCGCGAACGTGGGCACCACCATGCAATCGCACACCGGTAGGCACAGGCCGGCCGCCAATGCCGCGGCCAGTCCGCCGGCCAACGATTTCGGTATGTGGCGGGCCAGAGAATCGGTGCTGACGAACGTGCTGACCACGGCCGACATCATCGCGCCCAGCAGCATGAACGGAATCGCCTGCAGGATAAGCCCCGCGGCACCGGTGCCGATACGCACCAGCGGAACCGGAAACCCACGCGACTCGAGTATCGCGGAAGCCGCAATCAGGAACGCCACCAGCGGCGTGCCGATAATCAGAAACAGATAGTTCGCCGAATGGTCCTGTTGCGCGGTGTTCACCTGTTCCGTGCGCTGCGTGCGAGGTTCTTTCATGCGAATATCACCTGCCATATCGCCGTCATATTAGCACCGTACGCATGATAGTGGTCGAGATAATATGCGAGTTCCCCGCATACCGATGGTACACATCGATATGCGGGGAACTTTGCACATGGTTGCCTGGGCCGATGGCGAATCGGTGGGCCAGCATCTCGGTGGCCACTTCCTCCTTGCTCATGGATGCCGGGTAATACGTGGGCCAGTTGTCCATTTCCTTGAGGGTTTCTTCCTGTCGTTGAAGTGACGTTGCGCGGTGGCGGCGGTGGCAGAACCGGCCCCGGCCTTGTCCGCGTAGACGGCGTTGATGGCTTCGGCGACCTTCAGCACGGCTTCCGGGCTGAACCACAGGTGCGGGTTCGTAGCACCATGGTGGTGATGGCGGCCTTCTTCGCCCTCGGCGTGGTCGTGGGAATGCTCGTGCTCGTCGGTGGCGGTGACGCCCATGAGGCCGCCCACGTTCACGATGGTCTGGCGTTTCTTGTCAAGCTGCGCCTTTTCCGCCCAGCCGTCGTAGCCGGCGCCGTTGAGCACCACGATGTCTGCCTTGGCGAGCTTGGCCAGATCGGATGCGGTGGCCTCATAAAACGGCGGTTCGCCCCGGCAGGTGACGGCATACGGAAGGAAATGGGAGAAAGAATGTACGCCGCCGGCCTGTGGAGCGGACCGTCGAGTTGTTGTTACGAGACTTGATGGATTGCGGAATCCACGATGTTGGTTATGGCTTCATATACCCCTTTCGTACGGCTGCGGCCAGATTCTGCGGAACCTGAACCACTTCGCCTTCAGGCGTTCTGACCGTGGCCAGCTGAGGCACCTTGGCCTTCCAGTTGGCTCGGCGCGAATGCGTGTTTGCTCGGGACGCCTTGTACTTGGGCAGTGCCATCAGCCTTGCCTCGCCTTCCAGTGGGGGTTCTTCTTGTTGATTACATACAGATGGCCGCGCCGGCGGACGACATAGGAGCCATCCTTGCGGGCCAATGAGCGGACCGATGCCTTGACCTTCATGTCCGTTCCTTTCTTCTTGTCTTACGGTCTTTGCGGAATGTGCGGCGAATCACTTGCGCCCGTAACGAGCGTTGAACTTCTGCACCTGACCGGCGGCGTCGATCACCACATTCTTGCCGGTGTAGAACGGGTGGCTGTAGCTGGACACCTCCACATTGACGAGCGGGTAGGTGTTGCCGTCCTCCCAGTCGATGGTCGGCAGGTTTACGGCCTTGGCCACCAGTGTGGACTTGGTGAGGAAGTACTTGTCGGCGGAGCGGTCATAGAAGACCACGGGGCCGTATTCGGGGTGGATGCCCTCTTGCATGGTTATGGACCTTTGGTTGTGTGGTGTTGTGTGGTGATATGGATGAGAATGGCGTCGGACGCGCGGGTGGAATCCGGTGAATTGAGATGGCCTGAGACGGCCTGACGGCCGGTTGTGCCGGCCCGATCACCAGCTGGATTTCACCACGCCGGGCAGTTTGCCCTTGTGTGCCTTCTCACGCAGATTGATACGTGACAGGCCGAACTTGCGGTTGTAGGCGCGCGGGCGGCCGTCGATGGAATCGCGGTTGCGCAGACGGGTGGGGCTGGCGTCGCGGGGGAGGGCCTGCAGCTTGCGCATCGCCTCGGCGCGTTCTTCGGCGGTCAGATGAGGGTTGACGCTGTCGCGCTTGTATTCGGCGCGGCGTTCGGCATACTTGGCGACCATGCGTTCGCGCTGCAATTGTCGGTTGATCTTACTGGTTTTGGCCATGTCCGGCTCCTTGATAAGGCTCCGGGGCGCGGGAATAGCGCCGGCCGGAGCTGGGACGAGTGCATTCGTTCATTGGGCGCATGCCGCAAGGTTCGGAAGATGAGTTCATGAAATGGTGATAGAGGAAACCGCCGGAATGCCAACAAGGAAACGATTTCGGCGGGTGCTTAAGCCTCTTCCTCGCCTCGCGACTGGTGTCCAATGAACGAACAGATGGATTAGCGGGTCTCTCGGAAGAGCACCCGTTTGCGGACTACCGGATCGAACTTGGTGAGCTCAAGACGGTCCGGCGTATTACGACGATTCTTGGTGGTGATGTAGGTGAATCCGGTGCCGGCCGTGGACTTCAGGGTGATGACCGGGCGGATTGCGGAGGATTTGCTTGCCATGAGTGGTGCTTTCTATGTGTGGGTGTCACGCTGTTATGTCACGTATGTCGCGTACGTCGCGGTGCCATGTGGGTGATGCAGCTCGTTAGCGCGGTTTGTTGCGCGGTTACGCGCCGGCACAGTGGCGGGCCTACTGACTGCCCGAGCATGGGGGTGATGCCGTGGCCGGTTCAGTTGACGTTCTGATCGCGGCGGATGCGGGCGATCGCCGCCTCGATGCCGATGCGGTCGATGGTCTTGATGCCCTTGGCGCTCACGGTAAGCGTGACGTGCCGCTGCAAGGACGGCACCCAGTACCGCTTGGACTGCAGGTTCGGGGCGAAGGTTCGGCGTGTTTTCCTGTGCGAGTGGGAGACGCGGTTGCCGACCCCGGCGCGTGTTCCCAGAATTTGACATGTTTTGGACATGCCTGCAACTATATCATAATGATAACCATTATCAAATCAGAAAGGCTGTCATGATTCATCCGGCATTGCAATCACAGGGAAACGCGGAGGGGCGCACGCCCGTGGTGCTGCTCACCGGCGCCGACCGCCTGAGCCTGGACTCCGTAGCGTTCTCGTTGGTCGATTCCTTCCCGTCCGTATGCTCGATTGCTTATGACGTGCGCCCGAACGAAGCCGTGGAATCCGGTCTCGATATCGTGCGCAACGTCGCGAAGCCCCAGGCAAGCGGGGTGGTGTTCGGCGAGTCCGATTCGTTCGGGCTCGAGGGGTGCTGCATGAGCTGCACGGTCAAACATGACCTTGAACGGACGCTCGGATCGTTGCAAGGGCGGGCCGGCGCGTTTCTGGTCTCGCTGCCTGTGGGCCTTGAGGCCACGCCGGTCGCGCAGTATCTGGCCGATTCCTTCCGTCTCAACGAGTGGGGTGAGTCGATGTTCGTGGGTGCGGTGGCCAATGCCGTAGGCCTTGACGAATTCGAAGAGCGATTCTTTGACGACGACCGTTTGTGCCTGTACGGCATGGGCGAGGAGAACGGCGTCTATGACGAGCGTTCGACCGGCGTAGTGGTCTCCCGCCTGATCCGTGAGGCCTCGTGCGTGCTCGAATTGCCGGTCATTGGTGCCGGTTGCCTGGCACGCCATTTGGATACAGACGGGGAGTGCGCCTGCCGCGACATAATCCGTGCAATCGCCTTGCGTGATGCGCTGGTCTGTGAGGATGCCCACACCGTGGGGCTCGTCGACCTGGTGCAGGCGTCGGTCTGTGCCGCGATGCCGTTGTGACATGTGCGGCAAACGGCAGAACCCCCGCGTCCGAACGAAGGTGGCGCGGGATTTCTGTCGTTTCCGAGGCCTTAAATGGCAGAACCCCCGCGCGGGTATCGTTCGGACGCGGGGATACTGCCGTTTCGTCTGCCGAAAACGGCGGGATCCCGCGTTGCCGTCGTCGGGGCGCGGGATTTCCGCCGGCAGCGCGGGTGTGCGCGTGCAACACGCCGATATAAATGCAAATGATAATAATTCTCAATACATGTTATTCTGTCGTGTGGGTGGCTGAGCGATGATGCAGCAACAGCAACATCGCCCAGCCAAACAGCTGAATTAGAGAGGAAAATCCAATCATGTCCATCATGTCCAACGCCAAGCGCGCGCTCGCCATCGCGGCCGCCTCGGCGACCCTGTTCTCGATGGCCGCCTGCGGTTCCAGCAATGCCGCCGGCAGCAAGTCCGATTCCAGCAGCGCCGCGTCTTCCGGCAAGATCGAGGTCGTCGCCTCCATCAACCAGTGGGGTTCCGTGGCCAAGGACCTCGGCGGTAGCAACGTCGAAGTCACCAACATCATGACCAAGACCAACGTCGAAGCACATGATTACGAACCCACCAGCCAGGATGTCGCCAAGTTTGGCACCGCCAAGGTTGCCGTGGTCAACGGAGCCGACTACGACCCGTGGGCCACCAAGGCCGCGCAGTCCACCAAGGCCGCGCTGGTCACCGCCGCCGAAACCGCCGGCATCAAGGAAGGCGACAACCCGCACGTCTGGTTCTCCGCCAAGGTGCGCTCCAACACCGCGGACGCCATCACCGCCGCCTACCAGAAGGCCGATCCGAGCCACAAGGACGACTACGCCAAGTTCAACAAGGACTGGCATGCCAAGGAAGACCAGCTCGAATCCAAGATCAAGGACACTTCCTCCAAGACCGAGAACCTGCCCTACGCCGCCACTGAATCCGTGGCTTGGTACTTGGCCGACGACCTCAAGATGACCGACGCCACTCCGAAGGGCTACGCCCAGGCCTCCGCCAACGAGAGCGAGCCGACCCCGGCTGACATCAAGGACTTCCAGGACACGCTGAAGGTCGGCTCCATCAAGATGCTGGTCTTCAACAGCCAGGAAGCCAACTCCACCACCGACCAGATCACCGGCGCCGCCAAGGATGCCAACGTGCCGATCGTGGAGCTCACCGAGCAGATGCCAAAGCAGTACACCAACCTGCTTGACTGGATGAGCGCACTGGTCGACCAGTTCGCCGCCGCTGTGAAGTAGCCCGAACCGCATATGTTGCCGCATATGCATGCAGGCCAACTCGATAATGGGGCGTCTGAAAGGATTGTGTGGGGACACGCCTTAAGGCAATTCGAATGGCCTGATATTACGCGGCAATAGATGCGATATCAGGGAAGGCTCCTTATCAATCAGGGTGCTTTGGGGGGTACCCCGAGGCACCCTTTGCGTTAGGGTAAATAGTTAGGAAACAGTAAGAAAAACAGTGGAATTATGGATTTTCCAAGGTTCGGCGGCAACAATATGCCCTTGAAAAGTCACATACGGAAACAGACGAATGAGCGAAAACACTAGCAGTACTACCACAGTGAAACCCCGTTTCAAGCTTTGGTCCAAGCGGGCCGAAGCCGACGAAGTCACGCCCAAGCGCACGTATAAGCCTTTCCCTAGCTGGGTATACGGCGTGCTGTTCGTTATTTTTGACATCATTGTCGTGGCCGCGCTCGAAGTGGGCGTCTCTTCCAGCTCCACCCGCGTGCAGTTATCCAGCCCCACGGTCGGATTTGGCTTTGTGAGCAAGATGTGGACCGATGGCAACTTCGTATTCGTGCTCAACGTACTGCTTGTGGCGCTGCTGTATCTCATGCTGCTTATGTTGTTCAACCGGTTCTGGACCGCCAGCATCGTGATTCTTGGCGTCGGCATCATTGTGGCCACCATCGAACACTTCAAAGTCGAGATTCGCTATGAGGCCATCTTGCCGGCCGACCTCGGTTTCCTCGGCTCGAACACCGGCAATATGCTGACGTTCATCCCGGCTGGCGCGCATGTAACGATTCTTGTGGCACTCGGCGCGTTCGCCGTACTGCTTGCCGCGATTCTGGTGATGCGGCACTTTGACGGGCGCAAAGGCCGCATGATTCGTACGGACAATTTGAGCTTGAATCTCACCTCCCGACTGATTTTGCTGCTGCTGCCGGTTCTGGTATTCGCACTGTATTGCATTCAGGTGAGCACCACCGACTCCGTGGCCAACAAGTTTTCTCGTACCATGGGTGACATTCCGTCCATGTGGGATTCCGTATATGACGCGCAGCGCAACGGTCCGCTGGTGGCGTTCACCCGCCAGCTCAACCCGAAAATCATGGACAAGCCAAGTGACTATTCCGAGGAAACCATGAAGAAGGTTGCGGCCCGGTATCAGCAGGAAGCCGAAACCATCAACGCTTCCCGTACCAACAACCTCAATGATTCCACCGTGGTGTACGTGCTTTCCGAATCCTTCTCCGACCCGTCGCGTGTGCCAGGGCTGAAAGTCAACAAGGATTCAATGCCCAACATCCGCAAAATCAAGGCAAGCACCACTTCCGGTCTGATGCTCTCCTCCGGCTACGGCGGTGGTACGGCCAACCTGGAATACATGGGATTGTCCGGCCTGAGCATGGCCAACTTCGATTCCTCGCTATCCAGCCCATACCAGCAGCTGGTGCCCAGCCAGCATTGGACCCCCACCATCAATCAGCTGTGGGGTGCGCCCGCCAACTCGCTTGGTTACCATCCGTATGAGTCCAGCATGTACTCGCGAGCCACGAACTACAAGAAGTTCGGCTTCTCGCACTTCTACACATTGACCGGACCGGACGTGATCAAGTATCAGGACAAGATCGACGAGTCGCCGTACGTTTCTGATAAGTCATCTTATGATTCCGCTTTGGAGGGCATCAAGGACGGTTCTGCGAGCAAGTTCATCCAGATCATCACCATGCAGAACCACATGCCCTACCACGAATGGTATGAGAACAACGACTACACCGCCGAATCCACCACTGGTACGCCGCTGGGCGACGACGAGCAGCAGTCAATCGAGACCTACCAGAAGGGCGTAGAGATTACCGATCAGGCCACGCAGGAGTTCCTGGACGAGCTGGATGCACTCGATAAGCCTGTCACCGTGGTGTTCTACGGTGACCACTTGCCCGGCATCTATTCTTCCGCCAGCGAGGATGCAAACAACTCCCTGGCGCTGCATTTGACCGACTACTTCATCTGGTCGAACAAGGCCTCAAGCACCCAAGGTAACAAGGCCAGTGATGCGGCCTACTCGTCGCCGAACTTCTTCGTGGCGCAGGCTGCCGAACATATGGACGCCGAGGTGAGTCCGTATCTGGCATTCCTGACCGAAATGCATGCCAAGATTGCCGCCATGGAACCGCCCGTGGTCAACAAGATTCAGGGCTGGGCTCGTATTCCCGAAGGCCAGAACATCTATCTCGACCAAAACGGCAACCCGATGTCCGAGGGTGATTTTGACGCCGAAACCAAGCAGCTGCTTGCCGACTACAAACTCATCCAATACGACATCACCGCCGGCAAAAACTATCTGAAAGATACTGATTTTATGACGCTGCCGTAAAGCAGACGGCCTAGTAGGCTGTCTGTAGGCAGCGTACGAGCCGACAGGCGAGCCAGCAAGGCGCGGGTGCAGCCCGTCTGAAATTGCAGTAGCACTGCCGTAAAGTAAGGGGGCTTCCATGACGAACGAGACTTTCGAACAACTTAAAGTTGCCTACGAATCCGGGCTCACGCGGCCGCTGGCATGGCGACGTGCACAGTTGAACGCATTGCGCCGTCTGGTTATGGAGAACCGTGATGCTTTCATCTCCTCGGCCATGGCCGACTTGGGCAAGCCCGCGGCTGAAACAGTGCTTATGGAACTGAACCTGGTGGATGGCGAGGCGCAGTTTGTACGCAATCGTCTGGGCCTGTGGACTGCCCGGCATCCTAAGGCGATGCATTGGATGCTGCAGCCTGCCGCTGGATGGACGATCGCCGAGCCCAAAGGCGTGGTGCTTATCATCTCACCGTGGAATTATCCGGTATTGCTGGCTTTGGAGCCGATGGCCGACGCGCTCGCCGCAGGCAATGCCGTCTGTCTGAAGCCGTCCGAGCTCTCACCGAATACATCCAAACTGCTTGCTGAACTCGTGCCGCAATACCTCGATGCCGAGGCGGTGCGTGTGGTTGAAGGCGGACCTAAGGAAACCGGTGATCTGCTGAAGAATCCGTTCAACCATATCTTCTATACCGGTGGCGGGCGCGTCGGCAAAATCGTGATGAGGGCGGCGGTCGAGAACCTGACGCCGGTCACTTTGGAACTTGGCGGCAAGTCGCCATGTTTTGTGGATCGTACTGCGGACATCAACGTGGCTGCACGCCGCATTGTGTGGGGCAAATTCACCAATGCCGGGCAGACCTGCGTGGCGCCTGACTATGTGCTTGCCACGCCGGATGTGGCTGAAGCGTTGGCCAAACGTATTGCCGTGGCAGTCACCGAGTTCTATGGCAAGAACCCACAGGATTCGCCGAACTTTGGCCGTATCATCAACGAACGGCACTTTGACAGACTCTGCAAGCTGCTGCCGGTCGGTACCGTGCCCTCTGATGAGCCGAGCTCTCCGCTGATTCAGGTGGCGTCTGCGGTTGGTGCTGCGGTGGACATGGTCGGGAAACGCATTAATGCCGCTGCGTCTGGAAATACGGCAGCTGAGGCCCGTCCTGATACCGCTGAGACCGGTATTGTTGCGGTGCCTGGCGTGGTGGATCCGGCCGGCCGTGTGATGTGCGGTGGTAAGGTCGACCGGGCTGCTCGCTACGTTGCTCCTACCGTGCTGTACGGCACGCAGCCGGATGCGCCGGTGATGGGGGAGGAGATTTTCGGCCCGATTCTACCGATCGTGGTGGTCGAAGATGCCGAGGCTGCAATTCGTTTCATCAATCGGCGATCTCGCCCGTTGGCAGCATATGTGTTTTCGCGCGACCATGAAGTGCGGCTTGCCTTCGAGCGCCAGACCAGTTCCGGTGCTCTTGGATACTCATTGCCGCTGGGCCATCTGCTTTCCAGCCGACTGCCGTTCGGTGGTGTGGGCGGTTCCGGTATCGGTGCGTATCACGGCAAAGAGGGCTTCCGCACGTTCAGTCACATCAAAACCGTGGTCAGCAAGCCGCAGTTCCCCGACACCCTACGGTTGGTATATCCGCCATTCAACGAGGCCAAAGCCAAGCTGATGGATCTCATCTCAAAGCTGAGTTGAATGATGATGTTTTCGGTGAAATTTTCTGCTATTCACCGGTGGTTACTCTGATACGGCGAATGTTTGCTGTCTCGGTTCGTAAAAAAGAGTCAAAATCGACTACCGGGACGGAAAAATTTGGCCCGGTAGTCACGTCAATCGTTTGATTTGACTACCGGGCCAAAATACGCGGCTAACGCTCCATCATCACGCGTTCAGGTTTCCTGAAGTAGCAGAAGTGGTGCAGCTGCAAGGCGCGTCGAGGAGGGTGCCGAACCGTATAGAGGACAGCCCGGTGGGCTGTCCTCAGGTGAGGGGAGCGGTTGTACCGCAACGGTTGCGTGTAGCGCAACAGGTACGTCGACGAGACAGCAACGCGGCAGATGCGCCGCTTCTGCTACTTCAGGGCTTTGAAGCCGATGTCGTGGCGGTAGAACAGTCCGCGCAGTTCGAGCTTGTCGATGATCGCGTAGACCTTGTCCTGGGCGGACTTGATGTCCTGGGCGGTGGTTTCGACGAGCAACACGCGGCCGGAGTTGGCGATGAGTCCGCCCTTGTCGTCGGAGGTGACGCCCGCGTAGTAGACGTGGGAATCCTCGTCGACTTCGATCTCGGGCACATGGGCACCCTTGATGACGTTCTCCGGGTAGCCGTTGGAGGCGATGACCACGCCGAGGGTGGCGTTGGAGTCGTCCCACGTGAATTCGGGGGTTTCGCCATTGAGGATGGCGGAAATGCCGGCTCCGAGATCGGAGGTGAGCTTGGGGAGCACGACTTCGGTTTCCGGGTCGCCGAAGCGGGCGTTGAATTCGATGACCTTCGGGCCGTCGGCAGTGGCGATCAGGCCGGCGTACAGGATGCCGGTGAACGGCGTGCCTTCCTCGGCCATGCCTTCGACGGTGGGGCGCACGATGGTTTCGATGGCCTCGTCGATCACAGACTGGGGAATCTGCGGCACTGGGCTGTAGGCGCCCATGCCACCGGTGTTCGGACCTTCATCGCCATCGTGGGCGCGCTTGTGATCCTGGGAGATCGGCATCGGCCAGAAATCGGTGCCGTTGACGAAGCTCATCAGGGAGAATTCCTGACCTTCCAGGAAGTCTTCGATGACGACCTTGGCGCCGGCGGAGCCGAAACGATGGTCGATGAAGATGTCTTCGAGCGCACGCTGAGCGGTGTGTTCGTCCATGGCCACGGTCACGCCCTTGCCAGCGGCCAGACCATCAGCCTTGATGACGATCGGTGCGCCATGCTCGTGCACGTAAGCCTGAGCCATGTCCAGGTCGCCGAACGTCTGATATTTGGCGGTCGGAATGTTGTGACGGTCCATGAGCTGCTTGGCGAAATCCTTGGAACCCTCGATCTGGGCGGCGGCCTTGGACGGGCCGAACGCCTTGATTCCGGCGGCGGCGAAGTCGTCCACAATGCCTTCGATCAGCGGAACCTCAGGGCCCACGAACACCCAGTCGTAGCCATTGTCCTTGACGAAGTCGATGAGCGCGGCGTGGTTCGACTGGCTCAGCTGTGTGGTGCGGATGCCGTCCTTGAGCATGCCCGGGTTGCCGGGGGCCACGGTGACCTCGTCGACGCTCGGCGCCTTGAGCAGTGTGTAGGCGATGGTGTGCTCACGCGCACCGGAGCCGATAACCAATACTTTCTGACCCATGTTGTTCCTTTCCTGCGGAAAGCGAGTTACTTCAGTACGATTTGCGTGCCGTCGGTGTCGGTGGTGATCTTGCCGATCTCGTAGGCGGGCTCGTTGTTGTCGGCGAGCAGCTTCAGCGCCTCGTCCTTGCGGGCGGGGTCAATGGCGAGCACCATGCCGATGCCCATGTTGAAGATGTTGTACATCTCCTTGTGATCGATGTTGCCGGCCTTCTCCAGCACATCGAAAATCGGGAGCACAGGCCAGGTGCCGAGCTCGATCTCAGCGGCCAGGCCGTCCGGAATCATACGCGGGATGTTCTCGATGAAGCCGCCGCCGGTGATGTGGGCCACGCCCTTGACCACGCCCGCCTTGAACAGCGGGGAGAGAGCCTTGACGTAGATCTTGGTGGGGGTGAGCAGCACGTCGCCGAGCTTTTCGCCGCCCAGCTCGTCAAGTTCGGTGTCCACGGTGTAGCCAGCCTGCTCGAACAGGGCCTTGCGCACCAGAGAGAAGCCGTTGGAGTGCACGCCGGTGGAAGGCAGACCGATGAGTACATCACCGGCGGCAATGGTGGAGCCGTCCACGATGGCGGACTTCTCGGCGACGCCGACCGAGAAACCAGCGAGATCGTATTCGTCCTCGTCGTACATGCCCGGCATTTCAGCGGTTTCACCGCCGACCAGTGCAGAACCGGCCTGCACGCAGCCGTCGGCCACGCCGGCGACTACTTGCTCGAGCAGAGCCGGATCGTTCTTGCCGCAGGCGATGTAGTCAAGGAAGAACAACGGTTCGGCACCCTGGGCGGCGATGTCGTTGACGCACATGGCCACGCAGTCGATGCCGATGGTGTTATGCTTGTTCGCCATCTTGGCGACCATGAGCTTGGTGCCCACGCCGTCGGTGCCGGAGATGAGAACCGGCTCTTTGTATCCAAGGGAAGCCAGGTCAAACAGGCCGCCGAAGCCGCCGATGCCGCCGACCACACCGGGGCGGTTCGTGCGGGCTACGTGCGACTTGATGCGCTTGACGACTTCGTACCCGGCTTCGACGCTCACGCCGGCGTTCTCATATGCTTGTGGCATTTGGTTGGGCCTTTCTACTTATTCTGGCTCCCCTCTGGAGGGGAGCTGTCGGCGAAGCCGACTGAGGGGAGGCTGTCGTCTCCGATCAAAAAGTTGTTGTTGGGTTTGTCGGGTTGTACGTTACTTATTTTCCGGCTGCACGGTGTTGTACTCGTTGCCGATGTACTTGCTCTTGTACAGCGCGAATTCAGGCAGACGCACACGGTCCTCGGGCGTGAGGGACTTCAGGAAGTCGGCCTCGTAGTCGTCGAGCGCGGTGGGGTAGTCGCCGTTGAAGTAGGCGACGCACAGGCCACCGTATGGGGCGTCGGCGTTCAGTCCGATGGATTCGACCAGACCGTCCAGAGATAGGTAGGCCAGCGAATCGGCACCAATGTAGTCGCGAATCTCTTCCACGCTCATCTTGGCTGCGATGAGTTCCTTGGTGGTGGAGATGTCGATGCCGTAGAAGCACGGGTACTTGAGCGGCGGCGAGCTGATGCGCATGTGCACTTCGGCGGCGCCGGCCTCCTTCAGAAGCTGGACGATGCGGCGGGAAGTGGTGCCACGCACGATGGAGTCATCGATGACGATGACGCGCTTGCCCTTGACCACGCCACGTACGGCGGACAGTTTCATGCGCACGCCCTGCTCGCGCAGTTCCTGTGTGGGCTGAATGAATGTGCGGGCCACGTACTGGTTCTTGATCAGACCCATCTCGTTGGGCAGCCCGGCCGCTTCCGCGTAGCCGGAGGCCGCGGACAGGGAGGAGTTCGGCACGCCGATGACCATGTCGGCATCGACCGGCGATTCCTGTGCCAGGCGTGCGCCCATGCGCTTGCGGGCGGAGTGCACGTTGATGCCGTAGATGTTGGAATCCGGGCGGGCGAAGTAGATGTACTCCATCGAGCAGATGGCCAGCTGCGTGTTGTTGGTGTACTGCACGATCTTGTAGCCGTGATCGTTGACCACCACGATTTCGCCCGGGCGAATGTTGCGCACCAGCTCGGCTCCGACGACATCCAGTGCGCAGGTTTCGGAGGCGAGCACGTAGGCGCCGTTCTTCATCTTGCCGAGGGAGAGCGGGCGGAAGCCGTTCGGGTCGAGTGCGCCGATCATGGCGTCTTCGGTCATCAACAGGTAGGCGAAGCCACCATGCACCGTGTTGAGCGCTTCCTTGAGCTTGTCCATAAAGGTGCGCTGCATCGAACGGCGAATCAAGTGCATCAGCACTTCAGTGTCGGAGTTCGAATGGAAGATGGCGCCTTCGTCTTCAAGTTTGCGGCGCAGTGACGGGCAGTTCGTCAGGTTGCCGTTGTGGCACAGAGCCACGTCGCCATCATGGAAGCGGAAGATGAACGGCTGGATGTTGTCCGTGGTGCCGGAGCCGGCCGTGGCGTAACGCACGTGGCCGATGGCTCGGTCGCCTTTGAGCCGTTTGATTTCGCGCTCATCGCTGAACACCTGGGTGAGCAGTCCGAGTCCGCGGTGGCCGGTCAGATGGCCGTGATCGTTGGAGACGATGCCGGCACCTTCCTGACCGCGATGCTGCAGCGCGTGCAGGCCGAAATAGGTAAGTCGGGCGGCGTCGGGGTGGCCCCACACGCCGAAGATGCCACATTCCTCGTGAATGCCTTCGAGTTCAGCCGACAAGCCAAAGCTCCTTTTTCAAACAGGGGATTAACTATCTGTCAACCCTACCAATCGGCGGCTACATCGCGTGTTGTCTCACAGCGAATCATTCTCAATAAGAAAAGTGTGCGGGTGAAAGGCGGCAAAATGAACATTGGTCACCGAGAAGCCCTGATATTCCGTCAATTGTGGAAATGTTCGATTGTGCCGAAATGTTTGGATTGCTCGCACTTTTCTTATTGAGAATGATTCGCTGCGCACTGTCGAACAAATGTTCGATTGCTTTGCTATGCTGGTCAAGCTGCTGGCAGTGGATAAGGAGGTGATGGCGATGGCCCAAGACATGCAACGCGAGCATGTCTATATCGCCATAGACCTCAAGTCCTTCTATGCCTCGGTGGAGTGTGCGGCGCGCGGGCTCGACCCGTTGACCACGCATCTGGTGGTGGCCGACGAGACCCGCACCGACAAAACCATCTGCCTGGCAGTCTCACCGTCGCTCAAGGCCTATGGCATTCCTGGTCGTGCACGGCTGTTCGAGGTAAAACAACGCTTGAGTGGAGTCAACATCGAGCGTGCAGCCCATGCTCCCTCAGGCCGATTAATCGGGGAGTCCTGCGATGCACGCGATCTGGAACGCTCGCCAAGGCTCAAGGCCTCGATGGTCATCGCCAAGCCGCGCATGGCGCACTACCTGGAAGTCAGCGGGCAAATTTACGGCATCTACCTCAAATACGCCGCGCCCGAGCATATTCATGTCTACTCGATTGATGAGGTGTTCATTGACGCCACGCCATATTTGCTCTCGCTTGGCATGGGACCGCATGCCATGGCGCGAACCATCGTGCGCGAAATCCTTGCCGAAACCGGTATCACCGCCACTGCCGGCATCGGTACCAATATGTATCTGGCTAAAGTCGCCATGGATATTGTCGCCAAACATATGCCCGCCGATGAGGATGGCGTGCGTGTAGCCGAGCTGAATGAGATGTCATATCGGCGTCTGCTCTGGGATCATCGTCCGCTTACCGATTTCTGGCGGGTTGGGCGTGGCTATGCCAAGAAGCTCGAGCATGCCGGCCTGATGACCATGGGCGATATCGCCCGATGCTCGGTAGGCCGCGCCTCGGATTACTACAACGAAGACCTGCTGTATCGTATGTTCGGAGTCAATGCAGAACTGCTTATCGATCACGCGTGGGGCTGGGAACCGTGCGAAATCGCGGACATCCAATCCTATGAGCCGGATGCGCACAGCATCAGCAGTGGGCAGGTGCTCACCGGTCCCGCCGACTATGCCACGGCCCGACTGATTACCAAGGAGATGGCCGATGCGCTCGCCCTCGATTTGGTTGATAAAGGCGTGCTGACGAATCGACTCACGCTTGCCGTTGGCTATGACATCGGCAGTTTGGACGCGTCGAAGCTCGATTCATGCGCTGATTATGCGATGAAACGTGCCGCTGAGCGTGCGGCGAAAAGTTATCAGGGGCCGGTGACCGTCGACCGGTTTGGGCGTAAAGTGCCCAAGAGCGCGGTCGGGTCGATTGGTTTGGGTGATTTTACGTCATCTTCGGCGCGTATCCGTGAGGCCATGACGATGCTGTACGAGCGCATTGTGGATTCACGCCTGCTCGTGAGACGCCTGACCGTCATCGCCGATGATGTGGCCACGCCGGAGGAGCTTGCCGCCGGCAAACGCTATGAGCAGCTCGACCTGTTCGGTGATGACGAGGCTCAATCGTATGGGTCCGAGCCCGCTGATGACAGAGATGGTGAGCATGATATCCAGCGTGCGCTGCTGGATGTGAAACGTAAATTCGGCCGCAACGCCGTCATCAAAGCCATGGATATGGAAGACGGTGCCACCGGTCAGGCTCGCAACCGTCAGATTGGAGGTCATCGCGCATGACCTTGCAAGAAAGTCACGCATACGACGACATCATCAACCTGCCCCATCACCAGTCGCGCAAGCATCCACACATGTCTCGCCGCCAGCGGGCTGCCCAATTCATGCCGTTCGCGGCTCTGACCGGTTACGGCCAAGTCATCGAGCAGGCAGCAAAAAACGCCGAAACCGCCATCGCTCAGGCCGAGGCCCAAGGTGATACCGATTTCGGCGCTTAACAATCGCTTCCGTTGGAGGAAGTCTCAGATTCGTCAGCCCACGTGACGCTCAAAGCGGTGGAAGCCAGTGATCTTGTCGATCTCGGCCATCGCATCGGCTGGAATCTTGAAGCCGGCGGCCTTCATGTTGTTCTCCAGCTGGCTGGGCTTGGAAGCGACTTCGGTGAACGGAAGGGAAAAGAGCGTCACTGTTGCGGATTTGACTGGTGTTGGTGTGAAGGCTGGTATTCCGCGGACGCGCTGTATTGCTATTGCCAATGAGATGCAAGATAGGATTCGTGATGCTGGGTTTGCCGTCCGAGATTGATGGTTTCGCCATACTTTTAGGTATCTACTTTTAGTTTTTCCAATACGCATTCTCTAGTACGTTTGCCTTTTGAAAAGCTTCGCGATAGGCGGTGATAAGGTCCGGCAAACGCATTGAGGCGTTGGCCGGGCTGGTGGAGGGCAGTTGGGTCATACCGATGGCGATGCCGGCTTCGGTCAGGCGCGGCTCGATAAGTTTGCGGTAAAGTTGCGCTGATTTCGCGCCGGTTGCGAAGATGTGGGCGATTGGAGCGCCGCGCAAGATTGGTGCCAAGTCGTTGGGCACGGCATTGCGGATGCTGGCATCGCTGGCTCCGGTGATATCGCAAGAAGCAATGACATCCCATAACGCAATGTGGTGGCGCAGAGCAAACGCACGACGGGACTCAGGTAAATCACCGACAGCGTCAGTAGGATCAGCGGAGTTGGCAAACAGCGCCTGCATCACCGGCCAAAACCGGTTCTGCGGATGCATATAGTAAAACGCCGCCGCTCGGGATTTCGGACTCGGCATCGATCCCAAAATCAAAGCCCGGGACTCACCATCCCACACCGGCCCAAACCCATGCTCCACATGTTCGCTCATAAGCCCCATATTATGCCGTTTGGTCTTGAAAATAGTTCGGGGGCGGACAGTTAATGTCATATTCCCTCAAAGAGAAGAAGGATTTACAATGAAAAAAGGTGGAAGAAATTGCCAGTGAAGGCACAAGCCATTCTTATTGGTGTTTTAGTCGTCGTTTGCGCAATTGCTGCGGTATTTGGATATAGGTCAGTTGACAATATGCTGCATCCTCAGGCGACTCTGACCAATTCGGTTGTGGCCAGGCAGTTGGAAAAGATTCAGGATCTTACTACGGCCAAGGAAACCGATTTTGGTTTTGAAGAGTATAAGGAAGGCAACATTGCTCCACGCCAGATCGTCCTCGAAGCCATCCGGCAACGGAACCAGCGGATTCTTCCACATCCGGAAATCCGCAACCAGCCGCTTCAACTCCTCGACATACCGTCGCTCATCCAACCGAATGGACATCCCCACTCACCCTCCTTCACACTACCATCCCAGCACACAACCAGACGTCACGCCATGGGCAGCGCCGTACACACGCCAATGACGAACAACGCCTCGGCGGTGAGCCAGAACGCGGCCGGCCACTCGCCACACGACTCACGACGATTATCCACACAAAAACAGGCAGCCGCCAAATCCAACGGGAACCACAGGAACCCAACGAACAACGCAACCAGCGGGGCCGCCACCAACGCGAAACCGCTCACATGACGGGTCAACGCGATGCCGATGGCCGCGACCAGACCAACCACGCCGCCACCATACGATATATAGCGAGGAAGAATGTTCGACCCACGATGCCGATCCTCCCGGTACAGGAACAGGGAACCCGACACCAGCAGTACACCGGCCACCAAGCCGGTCACCCACCAACCACCCGACGCGGGTTGCGCCAAAGGCGCAGGCAGACGATCAGACGACCAGTCCACGAAATCCCCCGGCTTCAACAAGCCCGTCGCCACATACCGGTCCCACAACCACCTACGACCAACCTCCTGGCCCACAAACGAACCAGCCGCAAGCATCGCCAAGGAGGCGAACATCACGAAAGGCACGGTCAGACGAGGCCACAAACTGCCAATCGCGTAAACGATGAACGGAGACAACGCTATCGACGCAAACACAATGACGAACACCCCAACATTGGGGACGGCCGCCAACGGCCACCAATCACCCGCCCCATTCGCCTTTGCCGCATCCATGAACACTACCTGCACCACCACGGACACCACAAAAACAGACAGGAACCACAAAGACTTCAACACCACGCCACGCATTCCGAACGCACGACGCCCCGGACGCGGACCATGCAGATGAGGAACCGTCAACGCCAACAAGCCATGACTCTCATACTCCAGAGTCGGACCACCATTCGCCGAGGAACGACCCCGGATATCCTTCTCGACAGTCTTCAACATATCCCTGACCACGGGATTATTCTGATCGGAGGCGAGAAGACGCCGACGAAGATCCTCATTCTTCTCATCCTCCGAAAGCTCCTTCCACCGCGCGTAAGCCTCCCGCCCACGCTCAGCAGCATCCGATTTCCTGCTCATCGTCAATCATCCATCCTTTATAGATCACTGATACCAACTCGAATGGCATTAGATGCCTCAGCCGCCCCATCGGACAACTTTCCCGGTGCCTGATATATGGTCTTGAAATTCCATAACTGATCTGGATCCGGAACGAGCGTCTTGAAATAATCCTGTGGCGAATGCTTCCACTGCAGACCACCATCCGCAGTCGGATTCACGAAAGGCTTCACCACTTTCGCCGTATGCCAACGTGTCATACGTCGCGTTGGCATACGCCAAAAAATGCTGACCAATATTCATGGTGTCCCACACCGTCCGACGGGTGTCGACAGCCGCGATATTCTTCATGTCGTGGATACCCCGAAAATCGGTATACCCGGTTCGGGCATTCATAATTGTGTTGCCGATGGACCACCCGTGGCCTTTGCTCCAATCTCCGAATCTCTTGAACTGACCATCCCAGAAATCCCTCATCACCGTGTTGTTTGGGTTAGAATGAGCGGCATTCGCGGCCTGTTTCGCATCCTGCCATCCGGAGACGAAACGATTCCATGCCCTGCCACTGTTCTTCAACGAATGCTGGATACCGACTACGGTGTTATGCATTCCCTCACCTAGAGCATTCCATCCCTGCCTTATCATCCCCTTGGCAAAGACTTTCGCGCCGTCATGATTCAAAGTATCCAACACATGCTCCCGCGTTTGCATTGTCCACTCGCTTCCGTCACTTAGTAGCTTATGGAATCCGCGATTTTCAGAAGCTTCTTACCCCACTTAGTCGGCTGCCACAGTCTTGCGCGTAAAGCTTTTTGTAAATTGCGTTAATCACCACCATGTCTCTCCTCAATAAAAAAAATCATTTGTGATGTTCTATACGTTTGAGGCCCGTGCCGGCGTCGATCTGAGTAAGGCTGAGATTGATGTCAATAAGCATAATCGAACCATCGACATCACGCTGCCAGCACCTACTATCTAGTCAGTTTCGGTGGACCCGGATTCATTGAGATTCTTTGATGAAGAATCTTCACTATTTAACGGCAATGAAGTTTCAGATACAGCAGATGCCTTGAAAGACGCCAAAACGCAGTCGGAAAAGAAACTGAATAAGGGGGATTTGTTGAAGAATGCTAATGAGCAGGCAAAAACGGTGATTGAAAAGATGTATTCATCTATTGCAGAAATGGACTCGTATACGGTGAATATCCACACAACAGAGCCGAAAAAAATAGTCTACATTGTTGCCAAGCGCTGTTACTCATGCTATGAGGCATGAGTAACAGCGCTTTTTTATGGTATAGCAAGGTCAATTATTTATCGTCAAAAATCAGTTGGGAACTGATTTATTCTTGGAGGTTATGCAGTCGCGTCATAGGAAAAACGAGGAATTGAGAGGACTCTTATGATTTCCTATGTACGAAACGTGGGTAAGACGGTACTTGCAGCGGTCGTTAGTTTGGTGTTCATCGTTGGCGCTGCAGGCTGCGGTAACACTCAAAAGGATGACGGTCCAGACTATGCGGATGATGAGGCGATGTCCATAATCGCAAAAGCGTATCAGAAGCGTTCGGATGTTCTCGACCAGTACGAGCAGAAGAAAGATACCGATTCCGTCAAGCATGTCAAAGATGCTGTTCAGGCTGAAATCGATAACGATGAGCCTTTGAAAGAGCGGCAGTTCAAGGATTCGAAGTTGCAGGAGAAAGTCATTACTTATATCAACCTGCTTGAGGATTCACAAAAAGTGAACGAGGATTATTCCTATCTCAGCTCGGATTACAGCACCGAATGGACTAAGGTATACGATAAGCGTTCGGCATTGCTCAAGGATTTTGTCGATAATTACAAGCTCACGGTAGACAGTAAATATCAAGATCCATTGAATGATATTGTTGCCAACGGTTCGTCCGTCAAGAAAAAGACGGAAACGGAAGACGCGCTGAATAATCTGATTGCCTCTGCGACTTTTGAGAAAACTGATGACGGATATGGCTACTACGCATACTCAGCCGTCATCGAAAACATCAGCGGAATCGATTTCGGTACCGTCAACTTGATATTGGCTCTATACGATGCCGATGGCGTGAAGGCTGCCGAAGTATACGCCAGTACTAATGCTTGGCCTGCAGGAGAAAAGGTAAAATTCGAAACCGGTAGCGATGCCGATGCGGCGCAGGTGAAGGCATCTGTCGACCACTATGAAGTAGACGATTAAGCGTATCCATACACAACAGATAGTGATGGCCCACAGGGAATCTTCCTGTGGGCCATCACTATTAAACGTCAATATCAGTCAACTTACGCCGAGAACTGTTTGCCGAATTCCGAGAAGAGCTGGCGGCGGGCGAAGACGAGCAGGCCGAGCAGCACCAGCAGGGAGACCAGCCCGCTGACCATCACCAGCACATCCCACGGAGCCCAGCCGAGCGGAATGAACGTCAGCGGCAGTAGGCCAGCGACGATGTCGAATGCCAGATATTTGGCGTATTGGTCGATGGCCTTGGCCCGCAGCACGATAAGCAGTACCACGTCGAAGACAAGTGAGACCAGACACATGATGGGAATGACAAACATCGTGACGATATGGCTCCCCGTGGCCGCGAACCATATCAGTGCAATCGCCAGCATGATATAGAAATAGCGGAACATGATACGCAGAGGTCGTGGTACGTGCAGAATCGCACTGTTGATGAACAGTACGCTGATGATCAGCGCAGCCGCCGAAGCGCTGGCAATCGGTATCGGCCACGAAAACAGGTAGCTGAAGAAGCCGTGCAGCAATAGGATCGCGCCGGTCACGAACGTGATGATCTTCACCGCCAAACGCCTTGGGCGCAAGTAGATCTGCTGTGTGGGGAACGTGGCGGGAGAGGCCTCGCCGTGCAATTCGTTCTGGCACAGCGGGCAACGGACCATATCGCCGGTGAAATCAACGTTGCAGGCGTCACAATGCTTCATGCCGACGCTCCCTTCTCCACATGCACTCCGGCGATGCTCATACGGCCGCTGATGCCCTGCGTGGCGAGGATCCGGCACAGATTCTTGATGACGTTCAGATCATGGTAGATGGTGGAGATGCCGATACTCAGGTCGTCGCCGAACGAGCAGACCGTGAAATTCAGGCTGGCCGGTGTGGTGAGGAAGCTCACCGAACGCACATGGCGCGCGAGTCGTTCATCCAAGGTGACTCGGCCAAGGTTCGAGACGGTGGTCGTGGTCTCGCGGTCGGCGATGAACCGGGCCAGCTCCAGCACCCAGTCCTTGGCAGGGGAGGGCGCGAGACGCAGCGCCGGATTCTTTTCCAGCGCAATCATGCGGTTCATATGCGATTCGACGCGCTCGCGACTGGTGGCATGGCCGAGCTGCTCCTGCACATGGCGGGCGATGTCGGCCAACGGCTCATCGGTCAGCAATCCACCCATACCGTTGCCGTGCGCGGTGCGGGTGGCGGACTGCCGATCGTCGCCGGTCGCGTCTGGGCTCGTTGCGGAAGTTTTCGCGGAGTCCTCATCGGCTTCGATATCGGCCGGCGTGTACGCCACGTAAGTCATGCCGTAGAAGTTGCGCACGGTCTCCGACTTGAAGAAGGCGCGCAAGTCGACCGGAATATCCACGCGAATCGCGCGATTGCGGGCGCGCGAGGGCATGACGTCGCGAATCGCGCACAGTATCGCGGCGATGAGGTAGGAGGTGAGGCTCACTCCGCACTGATGTGCTGAACCAAGCACCTTGCTGGCGCTGACGTGATATTCCATGAACGTGGGCGCGGCCCGGTCGATGGGGCCGGCCAGCCGGTAGATTTTCGTGCCTGGCGCAGCGCCGGCCTTGTCTTTCTCGTAGTATTTGTCGAAGCTGTTTTCGGCTTTGTCGCTATCCGAACCGTCGTAATCCGAAGGCACGCCCGGCACGTCGTACCGCTCGGCGATGTAGGCGTGCAGCAGTGACTTGAACAGGTTGATGGCGCCGCGACCGTCCGAAATGATGTGCGAGACCTCGAGATTGACACGATTGCGGAAATAGCTTACGCGGAACAGCATGCTTTTGGGGCCGTAATGCAGTCGCGAGCATATCGGCAGATGTTCCGGCTCCACCAGCGGCCGGCCGTCTGACTGTTCGAGGTAATGCCAAAACATGCCGTTGAGCAGGTGCACGTTGAAGCTCGGGAACTGGGCGATGGCATGGTCGAGCGCGTGCTGCAGGATGTCCGGATCGATGTCGTCCGCCAGCTCGGCCGAATAGCGGAACACGGTCTGCGAGGAGCGGCCAGCCTGGGAGGAGTAGAACTTGCCGATGTTGTCTAGTCGGTACCAAGTACGTCTTGCCACGCGTTGCCTCCCTCCGGTGCGTTGACGGTGGTGCCGGTGCCGGGAGCTGGTTCCAGCGGTGTGCCGTCGAGGAAATGCTCGATGATTCGGTAGGTGGTGGCCACCAGTCCCACGGCCGACGTATTGAGCAGGTAGCCGTGGATGCCATCGTGAATTCGGTAACAGGAGACGTTGTCGTTCACCAATTGCAGGCGACGGGCGTACGCTTCATCCTCGTCTCTGAGCGGGCAGTATTCGGCGGACAACACCAGCGTGCGCGGCTGATTGCTCAGGTCGTGCGCGGTCAGCGGCGCGAAATACGGATTGGTCAGGTCGGCCACGGACGAACGGTACATGTCGATGTAGTCGGCCATGTCCTGTGCGGTGAGGATGTAGTCGGTGCCGTTGGTCCGCACCGATTCGAACGGGCTGGTCTCGGGATTGTAGTCGTTGCCGACTACCGGGTAAAGCAGCATCTGCGTGCGCGGCATGAACTCGCCGCGGTCGCGGGCCATGAGCGAGACGGCGGCCGCAAGATTGCCGCCCGCGCTGTCGCCAAACAGCACGATGCTGTCGGGATCCGATGCTGGGATTGTCGCAGATATATCGCCCCCGCCGGCGGGGGCTGTCGGCGCAGCCGACTGGGGGTGATCAACATCAACAGAACCACCCACCCCAGAAATCGGCAATTCCCCAGCAAACAGCTGCCGGGCTACCTCATAGCAATCTTCAACAGCAGTAGGAAAGCGGTATTCAGGAGCCAGTCGGTACTCGACTGAGATCACACGGCGTTGCAGACGTACGGCCATATGCGCGCAAGCCTGCGTGTACAGGTTGATGCCGCCTGTGGTCCAACCGCCACCGTGGAAAAACAGGATCGTGCCACGCGGCGTGACTGAGGGAAGTTCCGTGTTGGCATTGCCGGAAATACCGTCGGCGTTGCCGCTCGACGTGCTTTCCTTGATGGGTATTTTGGGTAGGACTTTGGGTAATACGGCGGGCAGAATCGCGGATATTGCCGAGGCCACTGGCGCGCCACTGTCGGAAGATTCCTCCAGGGCTTCGGGCAGGGGCGCTCCATAGGCGACCAGCGGCGTGAACACTCGCAATGGTACGGCATATCCATCCGCCATAGGCGCGAAGGCGTCCTCGACACGGCATTTCGGATTGGCGGGTGCCTGCTTGGCGATAAGCTCTTCCGCCACGCGCTGCAATTTGTACGACTTGCCCGCGTTGGGCTTGATGTAGCTGGCGGCCTTCATCGCGGCGAACAATGCCTCGTTGATCGGCATGACGACAGGTCCTTTCAGCGGCGGATTCGGTAGTGCGAACACCCCAACCTTAGCCTATGACCGGCATGAACAAAAAGGGAAGGAACCCGAGAGTTCCTTCCCTGTGTGCCGTATCAGACGCGATACGCGCCGATTATCAGGCGGCGAAGTATTCCACGCCGGCCTCGAAGATCGGCTGGTACTTGTTGCCGGGCACGTTGACGTACAGGCCGTTGCCGGAACGCTCCGAGTGGCCCATCTTGCCGAACACGCGGCCGTTCGGGCTGGTGATGCCCTCGATGGCCAGCAGCGAGCCGTTCGGGTTCACGTCCAGATCCATGCCGGGGGTGCCGGCCTCATCCACGTACTGCGTGGCAATCTGGCCGTTGGCCTTGAGCTGGGCGAGCACCTCGTCGGAGGCCACAAAGCGGCCCTCGCCGTGGGAGATGGCCACGGTGTGGATGTCTCCGACCGAAGTCTTGGCCAGCCACGGGGAGAGATCGGAGGCCACGCGCGTGCGGACCAGTCGGCTCTGATGGCGGCCAATGGTGTTGAAGGTCAGCGTCGGGCAGGCGTCGGTCATCGGCACGATGTCGCCGTACGGCACCAGACCCAGCTTGACGAGCGCCTGGAAACCGTTGCAGATGCCGAGCATCAGGCCATCGCGGTTCTTCAGCAGGTCACGTACGGCCTCGGTGACGGCCGGCGCGCGGAAGAACGCGGTGATGAACTTGGCGGAACCGTCCGGTTCGTCGCCGCCGGAGAAGCCGCCAGGAATCATCACGATCTGGCTCTTGTTGATTTCCTCGACCAGTGCCTGCGTGGATTCGGCGACGGCGGCCGGCGTCAGATTGTTGACAATCAGCGTGGTCACGTCGGCACCGGCGCGCTCGAAGGCGGCGGCGGAATCGTACTCGCAGTTGTTGCCCGGGAACACCGGGATCACCACGTGCGGCTTGGCAACGGAAGAACCTGTGTACGCGGTCTTCTTCGGTGCGTGGAAGTCGATGGTCTCGACGGTCGCGCCCTTATCCTCGCCCTTGGAGCGGTACGGGAACACGGATTCGATGCCGGACTCCCAAGCTTCCTGCACGGCGTCCAGGTCCAGCGTCTCACCGGCGGCCTTGAACGCGTATTCGGAGGTGGTGGTGCCGATTTCGCCGATTTCGACCAGGTTGGAGACGGCCGGAAGCTTGGCGTTGTCTGCCAGCTCGACGATGAACGAGCCGTATGCCGGGGTGAACAGGTCATCCACGGCGATGCTGTCGTTCAGGGTCACGCCAATGCGGTTGCCGAGCGTCATCTTGAACAGGGCTTCGGCGGTGGCGCCATAGCCCGGCGTGGAGACGGCCAAGGCATCGTGGAAGTCGGTGAGCTCCTCGATCATGGAGAACACCTCAAGCAGCGCGTCCTTGTCCGGAGTCAGGCCGTCGGCCAGGTAACGCGGTGCGATACGCACAATACGGTGGTCGGCACCCTTGAACTCGGGAGAGGTGGCGCGCTTCATGTTGCCCACGGCCACGGCGAAGGAAATCAGCGTTGGCGGCACGTCGAGATCCTCGAACGAGCCGGACATGGAGTCCTTACCGCCGATAGCACCGGCGCCCAGATCAACTTGGGCCATCAGCGCACCGAGCACGGCGGCCGTCGGCTTGCCCCAGCGTTCCGGCTCGTCGCGCAGCTTCTCGAAGTACTCCTGGAAACTCAGGTAGGCCTTCTCATGCTCGAAGCCTGCCGCGACCAGCTTGGCCAGCGACTCGACCACAGACAGGTAGGCGCCGGTGAACTGGTTCTTGGACATAATGTATGGGTTGAAGCCCCACGCCATAGCCGAAGCGGTGGTGGTTTCGCCGAACACCGGCAGCTTGGCGACCATGGCCATGTTCGGGGTGAGCTGACGCTTGCCGCCGAACGGCATAAGCACGGTGCCCGCGCCGATGGTGGAGTCGAAGCGCTCCGACAGACCCTTGTTGGAGGCCACGTTGAGATCGGTGACCATCTTGTTCATGCGCTCGGCCAGCGTGCCCTCGCCCCACGGGGTCTCGTAGGACTGCTGGGCTTCGACGTGCACGGTCTGGTGCTTGGAGGCGCCGTTGGAGGCCAGGAATTCACGGGACAGGTTCACGATCTTGTCGCCGTTCCATGTCATCACCATGCGCGGGTCCTCGGTCACGGTGGCGATCACCGTGGCTTCGAGGTTCTCTTCGCGAGCGTAGGTGAGGAACTCGTCCACGTCCTCGGCGGCCACGTCCACGGCCATACGCTCCTGAGATTCGGAGATGGCCAGTTCGGTGCCGTCCAGGCCCTCGTACTTCTTGGGCACGGTGTTGAGGTCCACGAACAGGCCGTCAGCCAGCTCGCCGACCGCCACGGACACTCCGCCCGCGCCAAAGTCGTTGCAGCGCTTGATCAGACGGCAGGCATCGCCACGGCGGAACAGACGCTGCAGCTTGCGCTCCACAGGAGCGTTGCCCTTCTGTACCTCAGCGCCGTCGAGTTCCAGGGACTCTACATTGTGAGCCTTGGAAGCACCGGTAGCACCGCCGATACCGTCACGACCGGTACGACCACCCAGCAGGATGATCTTGTCACCGGGGGCCGGGGTCTCGCGGCGCACATGGTCGGCCGGGGTGGCGGCCACGACCGCGCCCACCTCCATGCGCTTGGCCACGTAGCCGGGGTGATAGATCTCGTCGACCTGGCCGGTGGCCAGACCGATCTGGTTGCCATAGGAGCTGTAGCCGGCGGCAGCGGTGGTCACGAGTTTGCGCTGGGGGAGCTTGCCCTCCAGCGTTTCGGAGACCGGCACGGTCGGGTCTGCGGCGCCGGTGACGCGCATCGCCTGATACACGTAGGAGCGGCCGGACAGAGGATCGCGGATGCAGCCGCCGATACAGGTGGCTGCGCCACCGAACGGTTCGATTTCGGTGGGGTGATTGTGGGTTTCGTTCTTGAACAGGAACAGCCAGTCCTCGTCGTGGCCGTTCACGTCCACCTTGACCTTGACGGTGCAGGCGTTGATTTCCTCGGACTCGTCGAGGCCGGTCAGGATGCCGTTCTTCTTGAGCCACTTGGCGCCGATGGTACCCATGTCCATGAGGCAGACGGGCTTGGCGTCGCGGCCGAGCTCGTGGCGCATGTCGAGGTAACGCTGGAAGGCGGCCTTGACGGTGGCGTCATCGATGTCCACTTCGTCCAGTTCGGTGCCGAACGTGGTGTGACGGCAATGGTCGGACCAGTAGGTGTCGATCACCTTGATTTCGGTGATGGTGGGCTCGCGGCCCTCCTCGCTGAAGTACTTCTGGCAGAATTCGAGGTCGGCCAGATCCATGGCCAAGCCGCGTTCGTCGATGAACTTCTGGCCGGCTTCGGCGTCCATCTCGTTGAAACCCTTGATGGTTTCCACCTTGCCGGGAACCGGCACCTGGGTCTTCAAGGTTTCCTTGGTTTCCAGACTGGCCTCGCGGGCTTCGACCGGATTGATCACATAACGCTTGATGGTGTCCACATCGGCGTCGGTCAGGTCGCCTTCCAGCGCGTACAGTTTGGCGGAGCGGACCGTCGGGCGCTCGCCCTGGGAGATGAGCTGGATGCATTCGGCGGCGGAGTCGGCGCGCTGGTCGAACTGGCCGGGCAGGAACTCGGTGGCGAAGACCTTGGCGCCGGCGAAGTCGGGCAGGTCGTAGGCCACGTTGTCCACCTGGGGTTCGCTGAACACGGTGGGCACGGTCTGGGCGAACAGCTCCTGGGAGATGCCTTCGACGTCGTAGCGGTTCACGATGCGCAGGGCCTTGAGACCGCCGATGCCCAGAATGGTGCGCAGCTCGCCGGCGAGCTGCTGGGCCTCGACGTCAAAGCCGGGCTTCTTTTCCACGTATACGCGAAAAACCATGGAAATCCTTTCTTGAAATTATTGAAAACTTGAAGAAGTGCGGTAAAAGAACTTGGCTCCCCTCTCTGAGGGGAGCTGTCAGCGGAGCCGACTGAGGGGAGTTGTCATGGCGGTGAGCGTCTTGACCTCCCCTCAGTCGCCTATCGACGACAGCTCCCCTCGGAGAGGGGAGCCAGCTGTATGTTCTGCTACCTGCACCTAAACGACTTACTCGGCGACTTCGATGCCCTCGGACTTGGCGAGCTCGGCCAGACGTTCCTCGATCTCCTCGTAGGCCGGGATGATGCTGCCCAGACCACGGCGGAACAGGTCCTTGTCGAGGTGCTCGACCTTGCCGGAGTGGTCCTTCTGATCCCACAGACGGCAGGAATCCGGGGTGATTTCGTCGGCCAGCAGCAGCGTGCCGTCGGTGGCGCGACCCATCTCAATCTTGAAGTCAACCAGCTTGACGTCGATCTTGGCGAAGATCTCGATTAGGGCCTCGTTGATCTTACGAGCCAGCGGGGCGATCTCAGCCAGATCCTCACGGGTGCACACGTCAAGGGCCACGAGGTCATCATCGTTGACGAACGGATCATGCAGATCGTCGTTCTTCAGGAAGTACTCGAGCACCGGCTCCTTGAGCGGCAGGCCTTCCTCCACGCCCAAGCGGGAGCAGAAGTGACCGGCGGCCACGTTACGCAGCACGATCTCCAACGGGAACATGTTCACCTTGCGTACCAGCTGGCCGGTGTCATTCACGCGCTTGACGAGGTGGCTGTCGATGCCGCGCTTCTTGAGCAGGTCGAAGATGATGGTGGTGATGAGGTTGTTCAGACGGCCCTTGCCGGTGAAGTCTTCCTTCTTCTCACCATCGCCAGCAGTGGCGGTGTTCTTGTATTCGACCCACAGAACCTCGGGATCATCGGTTGCGTACAGTTGCTTGGCCTTGCCCTCGTAGAGCTTTTCCAGCTTCTCCATGACTCACCTTTCAGGAGTGAAATTTCTAGGTGAACTAACGGTAAAAGGGTACCAATCGAGGGCTACAACAACACTCACGGATTACTTCACGGTAATAGTCAGCGCATCGGCCACGTGGGCGGCCTTGGCGCGGGCGTCGGCTTCGGATTCGCCGACGGCCAGTGCCACGGCCATGCGGCGGTGGCCATGCACTTCGGGCTTGGCGAAAATACGCAGATCAGTGCTGGGCTCGGCCAGTGCGGCGGCCACGTCGGTGAATTCGGCTTCGCCATCGCCGGCCACCACGATGGCGTGGCTGGCAGCCACCGAGCCGCTCGGAATTGTAAGTGCCACATGCTCAGCAGTAATCGGCAGACCTAGAATCGCGCGAGCGTGCAGCGCGAACTCGCTCAGGCGCTGGGAAGCCATCGTCACCATGCCAGTATCGTGCGGGCGGGGAGAAACCTCGTTGAACAGAATCGAACCATCGGTGAGCACGAACAGTTCCACGCCGAACACGCCCCAACCGGTTTCACCGGCTGCCTGTGCCTTGGCCACCAAGCCTTCAACGACGGTGCGTGCAATGTCTTGAGCCCGCTCAGATTCGCCGCCTGGCTCAGCGGCCGGCTGCCAAGACTCGCGATAATCGCCGGACTCCTGACGCTGACCAATCGGCGCGCATGTCACAATACCGGCGGACGAAGAAACAGTCAGTACCGTCAACTCACGTTCCAATGGGGCCAACGCTTCCACGATTACTCGCGACACATCACCTTCATCGGCGGCACGGCGGCCTTCCTGAGCCTCGGTCCAAGCGGCATCGATGGCATTGGCGGAACGTACCACCGACTGACCGTGACCAGACGAGCTCATCAACGGCTTGACCACGCATGGATAGCCAACTTCCAAAGCCCCGGCGCGCAGCTCTTCCAGCGAACCAGCGAAACGATACGGCGTGGTCGGCAAGCCCAGCTCCTCGTGAGCCAGCACGCGTAGGCGTTCGCGATCCATGCAGATCGCAGCAATCTCGGCACTTGGCACTACTTGGGCACCGGCAGCTGCAGCTCCGGCCAACATGTCGGTGGCGATGGCCTCCACTTCGGGCACGATGATGTCCGGCTTGACTTCATCGAACAACACCTGCAGCTCGGCGGCATTCGCCATATCCAGCACGCGATATTCATGCGCCACTTGCTGGGCTGGAGCACCGGCATAGGAGTCGGCTGCGCACACCCATGCGCCCAGCCGCATCAGCTCAATGGCCACTTCCTTGCCTAGCTCGCCTGCACCCAGAAACAGCACGCGGGTGGGATGTTTGCTCAGCGGTGTGCCGAGCGGGCGGTTCACGGCAGGAATTGCGGGGGAGGGGGAAGTCACGGCAGTATTCACGGCGTTCTCAGTCATACCCACATTCTGCCATGCTGCATGGAATAGGCGAGCGCTCCACGGTGCGGTGAATGACCCACGGTGCAGTGAAATCCGCACGGTGCAGTAATGCAAAATGGCTTAATTCCGCAGTTTGCTAAAATCGTGTTACCGCACGGTGTGACGTTTACCACATGATGGGGTTGCGATTCAGGACAGAAAGCACATTCCCATGGAGGTTTCACCGTCCCAAGGAATAATGGGAACTTTGGCCGCCTGAGGGAAGCCTGAGAGTGGTCGATACAGCACCGCATGCCATTGAAAAAGTTGTCCTGCCCGTAACCTGCCATAAATACTGCGTATAGACACGCCATTGCGCGCGTAACAGAGCTGCCGTACCTTAGCAATCACCGGCCGATGAGGTTTGTAGTACGGTCGGGCCAACGTTTTGGGGATGACGGCGGTGTTCCAAAACCAGTACGCCGCTGGCTGGATACAGGGGAGGCCGGCATACCGATGTCGAACGCGGCTTTGATTTCTCAGCGGGCGGCAGGGCTGCCGGGCAATCCTTTTGCCAAGGCGGATGCCCGAGCTGCAGCAGCCATCGCCGCCGGCGAAGATGTCATCGACTTAAGCAAAGGCAATCCGGATGGTCAGCCACCTGCATTTGTGCAGGATGCGCTCGCTCATGCCGCCCATGATCCTTCCCTGTTTCGCTATCCGTCATTTGATGGTTTGCCGGAATACCTGAATGCTATTGCCGGTTGGTACGAGAGCAAGCACGGTGTCTCCGTGGACCCGGCCACTCAACTGCTGGCGACTTCCGGCTCGTCAGTAGGCATTGCCACTGTTATTCAGGCGCTTATCGATCCCGGTGAGACGGTTGTTGCTGTCAATCCTTATTACCCGCAATATGAAGGTTCCACGGCGGTTGCCGGAGGTCGATTCGAGACGATTCCCGCCGATCCGGCGCGTGGTTTCCTGCCTGATTTGGATGCTGTTGATCCGGCTGTGTGGGAACGTGCGAAGCTGCTGATTCTCAACTATCCCAACAATCCGACCGGCGCTGTGGCCGCGCCGGAACTGTATGAAACCGCTGTACGCCTAGCTCAGCAGTATGGGTTCATCGTGCTTAATGATTTTGCCTATGCTGGGCTTGAATTCGGAAGTACGCGCTCGCTGAGCCTATTGGAGACACCCGGTGCGCTTGATGTGGCTCTGGAACTTGGGTCACTCTCCAAAATGTATATGGTGGCCGGCTGGCGCGGTGGATTTGTGGCGGGGAATGCAGAAGTGTTGGCTGCGGTCAAGGCCGTGCACAGGCAGACCGCGGTACTGGCGTCCAGCGTCATCCAGCAGGCCGGTGCAGTGGCACTGGAATCCGATCAGAGCACTGTGGCGGCGCTCGCCGTGCAATACCAGCATCGCTTCGAAGTGGTGCGAGACGGTTTTACCCAAGCCGGCCTGCCGGTATCTGAAGCGCAAGGTGGACTGTTCGCATGGGCCAAAGTACCTGAGCGGTGGGGCAGCGCGGGCGTGCACGATGGCACAGTGAGTGAGGTTAGGGTTGCGGATGGCTCGGCAGACTTGGCAAATAATTCCGCGGCATTCGTGGATTGGTTGCTGAAGACCGCGGGTGTCGCATTGATGCCGGGCTCGTGCTTCGGCAAAGCAGGCGAAGGCTGGGTGCGTATCAGTTTGCTCAAACACACCGCTGATCTGTTTCAGGCTGCAGCGCGGGTTTCGAGGGCTCTGCAAGACAAGTGATTACTATTCCTGTAGTGCGGCAACGATAGGTCACCTTATTGGGCAAACGTCGCTGAGCCATACCATTTCCTATTGGTCCGGACTCGGCCGCCAGATGTGACGGCTACGATGAAGCAATGCGCGAAAACGGGATTGAAAAGAGCATTGACCGCCCGCTGACCATCGCTCTGGTGGTGGATACCGTGGGCAACCAGGGCAATGGCACGTCCAATTCGGCCTTGCAGTGGGCTGCTGAATTGGAGAGACAAGGGCATCATGTGCGGCTCGTAGGTGTTGGCGCCCCTGAATATCCCGCACGAGTGAACAAGGTTCCGCTCGTTTCCTGGGTGGCGGCTAAACAGCTCATGCAGTTCGCCGAGCCCAGTGACACGTTGTTCCGCACAGCGTTCCAAGGTGTGGATGTGGTGCATGTCTATATGCCGTTCAAGTTCGGCCGTCGTGCCGCAAAGGTCGCCCACCAAATGGGTATTCCGGTCACTGCCGGATTCCATCTGCAGCCTGAAAACGTGCTGTATTCCGCCGGTCCGTTACGCCATATTCCCGGCATCTCCAGCTTCCTGTACTGGTTATTCAAACATTGGCTGTACAAGCGCATCGATCATATTCATGTGCCCACCGAGATGACCGCCAGCTTGCTACGCGCGCACGGATACAAGGCGAAACTGCATGTGATTTCCAACGGTTATTCGCCTGTCTACTCACCCAAGAAGCCGGTTGATCCTGAGGCGTCCGCTCCGGTACCGTTCCGCGTTATTGCGTCCGGCAGGCTCGCCAGCGAGAAAGATCAGATTACCCTGATTAAGGCAGTTTCGATGTCGAAGCATGCTGGGGGCATTCAGCTCATCATCGCCGGTACCGGGCCGCTCAAACAGTATCTCAGGTTCCGTGCCGGTCGTTTGCTGGCACGCAAGGCCGACATCGGCTTTCACAAGCATGCCGATATGCCGGATCTGCTGCGTTCGGGCGATCTGTTCGTGCACTGTTCGATTGCCGACATCGAATCGGTGAGTGTAATTGAGGCGATGGCTTGCGGCTTGGTACCGGTGATTGCCGCGTCCGAATTATCGGCGGCCAGCCAGTTTGCGCTGCTGGACGAATCGTTGTTCCCGGTGCAGAATGCGGCGATGCTGGCACGGCGTATCGATTGGTGGATCGAACATCAGGTTGAGCGTGCAGAATGGGGTGAGAAGTACGCCGAATACACCAAGTCGCACTATTCCGTGGAAGCCTCGGTTCACAAGTTCGTGGACATGGAACGCGAAGCCATAGGGGAGTAGGTTCGTTTTGACCGGGGTCTCTCCCTCAGTCCGCCTTCGGCGGCCAGCTCCCTCGTCAGAGGGAGCTTAAAAAATCTCCCTCTGACGAGGGAGCTGGCATCGCGAAGTGATGGCGGAGGGAGAGACCTGGAGCTCAACGGTCACAGCAACTCAATAAGCTGGTCGACCTCTTCGGGCGTGGTGGCCCAGCTCGTGCAGATGCGCATCACGGTATGCGTATCATCAGCCTTTTCAGTGAATCCAAGTTTCACGTCATGTTCGAGCCGGTCGATGGTCGGCTGGTCCATCGTCACGAAGACCTGATTGGTCGGTGCTTCGAAGGTGAGCGTGTATCCCTTGGCGTGCAGTGCCTCACGAATGCGGTCGGCCGCCTCATTGGCATTGCGGGCGATCTTGAAGTACAAGTCGTCAGTGAATAGTGCATCGAACTGCGCACCCAGCACGAAGCCCTTGGCCAGCAGCGCGCCATGCTGCTTGATACGGGTCAGGAAATGCTTCGGCGTGTTGTGCTTGGTGAACACAATAGCCTCGCCAAACAGGGCACCTACCTTGGTGCCGCCGATATAGAACACATCGGCGATGTTTGCCATATCTTCCAGCGTCATATCGCTGCCGGTGACGGTCAGTGCATAGCCAAGACGTGCGCCGTCCACGAACAGCGGCATGTCGTACGTATGCGCCACGTCGGCAATGGCCTGCAATTCGGCCTTGGAGTAGATGGTGCCGTATTCGGTGCTTTGCGAGACGTATACGGAACCGGGGAACACCATGTGCTCGTAGTTGCCGTCCGCATAGAAGGTCTTGCAGAATTCGTCCAATTCGGCCGGATCCATCTTGCCGTTGTGGTGGGGAATCGTGAGTACCTTATGGCCGGAGAACTCGATGGCGCCGGCCTCATGCACGTTCGGATGGCCGGACGCGACCGTGATCACGCCTGCATACGCCGGTGTGATGGTATCGATGACGACCTGGTTGGTCTGTGTGCCACCTACCAGGAACCACACGTCCGCATCCGGCTGGCCGCAAGCCTCGCGAATCTTCGCCTTGGCCTGTTCGGTAAGCTCGTCGGAGCCATAACCCGAATACAGATGATTGTTGGCTTCGGCCACGGCCTCCAGTACGGCAGGGTGGGCAGCGCGGGAGTAATCGTTCTCAAAAGACAGCATGATGGACCTTTATGTCCTTGGGTTTGGTGAAGTGGACAGCCCCGAGTGTACAACGTGGGGGTGCGCAGAAAAAACAAAAGACCCTTCCATGAACGGAAGGGTCTTGCTGGGGTGGCCAACGCGGCTCGAACGCGCGACCTTCTGAACCACAATCAGATGCTCTACCAACTGAGCTATGGCCACCATGGTGTTTGACTCGGCGCGCAAAGCGCTGAACCAGCACAACAGGTGAATACTATACACAATCCTGTGGAAAATGTGCGTGCCGGTGTGTTGCGATTGTGGTTCATCGCGTTCTCGCCCGTCGAAGTCATTGTTCTTTTGCATCTCATGCCTTGGGCGTGGACATGCGAGCGTTCACGATGCGAACAGAATTGTCCATTCTTGGTCAATTCCGTTTAGTTTCTTGCGATGTTACTTCACCAAACATAGAAGAGAGAGACATTATGGAGAAGGTCAAGGCTTTCGCCGATTGGCTGACCAAATGGTTCACCGTCATCGTTATCGTGTGGGCCGTATTCAACTACTTCGTGCCGGCTGCCAGCCTGTGGGGCAAGGCATACACCGGTTACATGCTGGGTATTGTGTTGTTCGGTATGGGCCTGACGCTGACGCTGGATGACTTCAAGCGCATTCTCACTCAGCCGCTGATGGTCATCGTCGGTACCATTGCCCACTTCATCATCATGCCGCTTATCGCTGTGGCCCTGTGCGCCATCTTCCACCTGTCCGGTCCGCTGGCCGTCGGCGTGATTCTGGTTGGCTGCTGCCCGTCCGGTACCTCCTCCAACGTGATGAGCTACCTCTCCCGCGGTGACGTGGCGCTCGATGTCTCCATCGGTATCCTTTCCACCCTGTGCGCTCCGTTCATGATTCCGCTGCTGATGCAGCTGCTGGCCTCCCAGTACGTGTCCGTGCCGGTCGAGTCCCTGTTCCTCAACGCCGTCAAGGTGGTGCTCTTCCCGATCGCCCTCGGTGTGATCTGCCACATGATCTTCGGCAAGAAGATCGAAAAGATTACCGTGGCCCTGCCGATCGTCTCCCAGGTGGCCATCCTGCTGATCATCGGCGTGGTCGTCGCCGCCAACGGCCCGAAGTTGTTCGTGGCCAGCTCCCTGATGGCCATCCCGGTGGTCATCCTGCACAATCTGTGCGGCTACTCGCTGGGCTTCGGCTTCTCCAAGCTGATGTACAAGATCTACCCGAAGGGCTTCCGCTACGCACAGCAGAAGGCCATCACCTTCGAAGTCGGCATGCAGGATTCCGCTCTGGGTGCAACCCTGGCTCTGACCTCCTTTGCCTCCAACCCGATTGCCGCCGTGCCGTCCACCTTCTTCTCCGTGTGGCACAACATCTCTGGTTCCATCCTGTCCAGCTGGTGGCGCAACCACGATGACAAGCACGAGATCCACTGGGATTCCGACAATGGCGAGAAGGGCTCTGCCAAGAACGTCGCGACCGGTGATCACCCGTTCGATGCTGACAAGAAGGCAACCGCTGATGCCAAGGTCGAAGGCTGATTTTCTCAGCTGAAAACCGACTGCGCAATAACCGCTCCCACCTACTCCCGATTACTGTTTTGGGCGTTTCGCAGGGGCGGTTTTGCTATACTATAAGTGAGGAAACGGCAAGGTGATACGGCAAAGAGGCCGGGCCGCAAATGGATGTTCCCATTGGATATGGAAGAGCACATGGACGTGCTAGATAACACAGTTGGTATGTGGTGAATGATGGATAGCTGAACCTCCTTGGCGGTGCCCCCGTGCGACATAGTCTCCGCGGGGGCACCTGCTGTGTGAGGCAGAGTGTGGGGCAAATACTCTCCGGCGCGTCGTTGTCCGGCGAAATCGTAGTATTGATATTTGTGTGTGCCAACGGCATGCCTTATGTAATAGGTGTGCGCGCTGGGATATCCTTCAAACCGCTGATCGCACGCAGCAATGCGCCGACGGGAGGGGAGAAGGCCATCGGGCCGGTGGACTGGGCTATCTTTTCCGATTCGTCGGATGCCGTCAGCAGACGAGCGTCCGGAGAGCTGAGAAGTGTGGCGCAGTGCGGCGGTCACACGAAAGCAAGAGAAACCACTGAATCGGAGAATTCAAGTTGCCTACTATTGAACAGCTCGTCCGTAAGGGACGTCAGGCAAAGCCGAAGAAGTCCAAGACTTTGGCCCTGAAGGGAAGCCCGCTGCGTCGTGGCGTGTGCACCCGTGTTTACACCACCACCCCGAAGAAGCCGAACTCGGCTCTGCGTAAGGTCGCCCGTGTGCGCCTGTCCTCGGGCATCGAAGTCACCGCCTACATTCCGGGCGAGGGCCATAACCTGCAGGAGCACTCCATCGTGCTCGTGCGCGGCGGCCGTGTGAAGGATCTGCCGGGTGTGCGTTACCACATCGTGCGTGGTGCGCTCGATACCCAGGGTGTCAAGGACCGTAAGCAGGGTCGTTCCCTGTATGGAGCAAAGAAGGCGAAGTAAGAGATATGTCACGTAAGGGACCTTCCAAGAAGCACGTCGTGCTGCCCGATCCGATCTACGGTTCCACCGTGGTGGCGCAGCTCATCAACAAGATTCTGCTTGACGGCAAGAAGTCGATCGCCGAGGACATCGTGTACTCCGCGCTCGATATGGTCAAGGAGAAGTCCGACCAGGAGCCGGTGGCTGTGCTCAAGCGCGCCCTGGACAACATCCGTCCGTCCCTCGAGGTTCGCTCCCGCCGTGTCGGTGGCGCTACCTACCAGGTGCCGGTCGAGGTCAAGCCGAACCGCGCCAACACCCTGTCGCTGCGCTGGCTGACCGATTTCTCCCGCGCCCGTCGTGAGAAGACCATGGCCGAGCGTCTCGCCAACGAGATCCTCGATGCCTCCAACGGTCTCGGCGCTTCCGTCAAGCGTCGCGAGGACACCCACAAGATGGCTGAGGCCAACAAGGCCTTCGCTCACTACCGCTGGTAGTCTTAAGCCCCCTAAGAAAGCTAAGGAAAAACGATGGCTGAAGAGATTTCGGACCTCCACGACGTCCGCAATATCGGCATCATGGCCCACATCGATGCCGGCAAGACCACCACTACCGAGCGTATTCTGTTCTACACCGGTAAGAACTACAAGATCGGCGAGACCCACGACGGCGCCTCCACCATGGACTTCATGGCGCAAGAGCAGGAACGTGGTATCACCATCCAGTCCGCTGCTACCACCTGCTTCTGGAGCCGTCAGTCCCACGACACCAAGGGCAAGTTCCAGATCAACATCATCGATACCCCTGGCCACGTGGACTTCACGGCCGAGGTGGAGCGCTCCCTGCGTGTGCTCGATGGCGCCGTTGCCGTGTTCGACGGCAAGGAAGGCGTGGAGCCGCAGTCCGAGACCGTGTGGCGTCAGGCTGACAAGTACGGCGTTCCGCGTATCTGCTTCATCAACAAGATGGACAAGCTCGGCGCGAACTTCTACTACTCCGTCGACACCATCAAGGAGAAGCTGGGCGCTACTCCGATTGTGATGCAGCTGCCGATCGGTTCCGAGAACGACTTCACTGGCGTCGTCGACCTGGTTGAGATGCAGGCCTACGTGTGGAACGGCACCGAGGAGCTCGGCGCCAAGTACGACACCACCGAGATCCCGGACGACCTCAAGGACAAGGCCGAGGAATACCACGAGAAGCTCGTGGAAGCCGCTGCCGAAGCCGACGACGAGCTCATGAACAAGTTCTTCGAGGACGGCGACCTGTCCAAGGAAGACATCCGCGCTGGCGTGCGCAAGCTCACCATCGCCAAGGAAGCCTTCCCGATCTTCTGCGGTTCCGCCTTCAAGGACAAGGGCGTTCAGCCTATGCTGGACGGCGTCGTCGATTACCTGCCGTCCCCGGAGGACGTGCCGGCCATCAAGGGCTACAAGCCTGGCGATGAATCCGTCGAGATCGACCGCAAGCCGGTCAAGACCGATCCGTTCTCGGCTCTGGTCTTCAAGATCTCCACCCACCCGTTCTACGGCAAGCTCGTGTTCGTGCGTGTGTACTCCGGTTCCGTCAAGCCCGGCGATTCCGTGCTCGACTCCACCCGCGAGAAGAAGGAACGTATCGGCAAGATCTTCCAGATGCACGCCGATAAGGAAAACCCGATGGAGCAGGCTGACGCCGGCAACATCTATACCTTCGTGGGCCTCAAGAACGTCACCACCGGTGACACCCTGTGCGCCATCGACGATCCGATCACCCTCGACTCCATGACCTTCCCGGATCCTGTGATCCAGGTGGCCGTCGAGCCGAAGACCAAGGCCGACCAGGAGAAGATGGGCATCGCCCTGTCCAAGCTGGCCGAAGAGGATCCGACCTTCCAGGTCACGACCGACGAAGAGTCCGGCCAGACCCTGATCGCCGGCATGGGCGAGCTCCAGCTCGACATCATCGTCGACCGTATGCGTCGCGAGTTCAAGGTGGAGTGCAACCAGGGCAAGCCGCAGGTTGCTTACCGCGAAACCATCCGCAAGGCCGTCATGGACCAGGGCTACACCCACAAGAAGCAGACCGGTGGTTCCGGCCAGTTCGCAAAGGTCCTGATGAACTTCGAGCCGCTCGACACCACCGAGGGCAAGACCTTCGAGTTCGAGAACAAGGTCACCGGCGGCCACATCTCCGGCGAATTCATCGGCCCCATCGAGGCTGGTGTCAAGGAGGCCATGGAGTCCGGTATCCTCGCCGGCTTCCCGGTCGTGGGCGTCAAGGCCACCGTCACCGATGGTCAGATGCACCCGGTCGATTCCTCCGAAATGGCCTTCAAGCTCGCAGGTTCCATGTGCTTCAAGGAAGCTGCCCCGAAGGCTAAGCCGGTCATCCTCGAACCGATCATGAAGGTCGAAGTTCGTACGCCGGAAGAGTACATGGGCGATGTCATCGGCGATCTGAACCAGCGTCGTGGCAACATCCAGTCCATGACCGACGGTGTCGGCGTCAAGGTCATCGACGCCAAGGTCCCGCTGTCCGAGATGTTCGGCTACATCGGCGACCTGCGTTCCAAGACCCAGGGCCGCGCCATGTTCACCATGGAGATGGACTCCTACGACGAGGTGCCGAAGAGCGTCTCCGAGGAGATCATCAAGGCTCAGCGCGGCGAGTGACACGCGCCTCACGATGAAGTAGCCAGTGTCGCCAGTCAGCGGTAACATTCTGTACCGCTGACTGGGTTCTGGCTCTTCAAAGTGGCACATAACCCAGAAACCCAGTAGAATAGAGCGAGTGCCTGCGCGAAAGGGTGCAGGAAACTCACGAGACGTCCAGGAGGACAAAAGTAATGGCAAAGGAAAAGTACGAGCGTACTAAGCCGCACGTTAACATTGGTACCATCGGCCACGTCGATCACGGTAAGACTACCCTGACTGCTGCCATCTCCAAGGTGCTGCACGAGGAGTTCCCGGATGTCAACCCGGAGTACGACTTCAACCAGATCGATTCTGCTCCGGAAGAGGCCGCCCGCGGTATCACCATCAACATCGCCCACATCGAGTACCAGACCGAGAAGCGTCACTACGCTCACGTCGACTGCCCGGGCCACGCCGACTTCGTGAAGAACATGATCACCGGTGCTGCCCAGATGGATGGCGCCATCCTCGTTGTGGCCGCCACCGACGGCCCGATGGCTCAGACCCGCGAGCACGTGCTGCTCGCTCGTCAGGTGGGCGTCCCGAAGATTCTTGTCGCCCTGAACAAGTGCGACATGGTTGAGGATGAGGAGCTCATCGAGCTCGTCGAAGAAGAGGTCCGCGACCTCCTCGACGAGAACGGCTTCGACCGCGACTGCCCGGTCATCCACACCTCCGCTTACGGTGCTCTGCACGACGACGCTCCGGACCACGAGAAGTGGGTCCAGTCCGTTAAGGACCTCATGGACGCCGTCGACGACTACATCCCGACCCCGGTCCACGACCTCGACAAGCCGTTCCTGATGCCGATCGAGGACGTCTTCACCATCTCCGGCCGTGGTACCGTTGTCACCGGTCGTGTTGAGCGTGGTCAGCTGGCCGTCAACACTCCGGTCGAGATCGTTGGTATCCGTCCGACCCAGACCACCACCGTCACCTCCATCGAGACCTTCCACAAGACCATGGACGCCTGCGAGGCTGGCGACAACACCGGTCTGCTGCTGCGTGGTCTTGGCCGTGAAGATGTCGAGCGTGGCCAGGTTGTGGCCAAGCCGGGCTCCGTCACCCCGCACACCAAGTTCGAGGGCGAAGTCTACGTGCTGACCAAGGACGAGGGCGGCCGTCACTCGCCGTTCTTCTCCAACTACCGTCCGCAGTTCTACTTCCGCACCACCGACGTCACCGGTGTCATCGAGCTGCCGGAAGGCGTCGAGATGGTTCAGCCGGGCGACCACGCTACCTTCACCGTTGAGCTGATTCAGCCCATCGCTATGGAGGAAGGCCTGACCTTCGCTGTGCGTGAAGGTGGCCACACCGTTGGCTCCGGTCGTGTGACCAAGATCCTCGCCTGATTTTCATCAGACAAGAATCTTCGCTTGAACTAGCGTTATAGAAAATCCCCTTCGAGGAAACTCGGAGGGGATTTCCTATAACCGCAGCAGGATATGGATATGTACCACGACTTCCGGCCTGGATGCGCTAGTGTTGCTTTCCAATAGATAAACGGACTGCTGCACTGCGAGGGTATGACACTGATGGCAGGCCGGGAAAGAAGGTCGATGATGACTGGTGCACAGGCTGCTCACTGTGGTTCCGTATCCGCAATTTCACTGGGACTGCCTGTTTCCACGGCGATTCCGGAGGCCAAGGGCATATTGCCGAAGGCTCTGTTCGTGGGCAAAGCGCCGATTTCCGGCAAGCTTAAGCAGCGGTTTGTGAATGAGATTGAATCCATCACCATGCTGGCCCTGGCTCGTTCTGCCAACACTGGACTTGCGGATGGCAAACTGATTCCAGAAGTGTTGATTATCGGTCTTAAACTTACGGCTAAAGCCACTGAAATGCCTTCTGAAGTCATCGAACTTATTGCCGGACAACGCAAGTCGGGCATTGTGTTTGCATGTGTGCGCGAGGTGCCGTTCGAAGGCAGAACGCGCGAGGAATGCGCGTTCGCGGTGCGTCGTGCACAGCCGGGGCGTGCCGGACACACGCTTATTTATCACGTGTATGCAGGCGGCTGGCAGCCGGCAGGGGAGTGCCAGCTTGAGTTGACCGGCTCCACCATTGATGAACTGTGGGCTTCCTTGTGCTCGCAAGCGATTTTGGGAACCACGGACTTCGAGAATCTGGATGCACGCATCGTGCAGCATGGCGAGATCGCGCGACTCGAAACCGATGTTGACAAACTTACGCGAGATCATCAGCGTGCTAAGAATCCGGCACAGCGTAACGAAATTTACGCCAAACTCCACCAGGCAAAGACGCAATTAGCGCAGATGCGCGAAGTATAAGGCGCTACAGTTGAACCATGTTCCCATTGCTTGAGACCCTGGTCGCCGTATATGAGGTGGGCCAGTTCACGTTGGCTGCTGACGAGCTGAAAGTGTCGCAGTCGACGGTGTCGTCGCGCATCGCCCAATTGGAACAGATGGTCGGGGCTCCGCTGTTCGTGCGCAATGCGAAAAGCGATGTGACACCTACGCAGGCCGGGCGGATGCTGTATCAGACTGCCATTGGTATTGATGGATTATGGCGTGATACGCGCGAGCAGATTGCCCGCGTGCAGGAGGATCGCGAGCCATTGGCGGTCTCGTTCTCGCATACGACCGCCGCAATATTGCTTCCCAAGGCATTGCCGGTCATGGCCCGGAACATGGATGGGTTCGATTTTGCCGTGCAGGTGATGAACTCGGACGCCATTCTTGGCCAAGCAAGCATGAAAGCCGTGCATTTGGGCATGGTGGAAAAGCCGATCGTCAATGATTCGGTGGATCGTGTCACCCTGTGCGAGGACCGGCTGGTCTTGGCGGGAGAACCAGACGGCGTATGGATGGTGCGCGAGCACGGTTCCGGTGTGCGGTATTACACGGATTTGTATTTCAAAACCATGCAGGGTTTGCCGCCTCGCACCATGGAGGTGTCCAGCAATGCCGCGATTGCGGCGGCGTTGTCTTCCGGCTTTGGGCAGTCGCTGATTTCGGAAGCCGCAGTGCCTTCTGGAGTGCCGGCGCGAAAGCTCGGAGACGAATTCGTGCGCCGTTTCTATGCCTTGGTGCCGAGATCCGGCCTGACGCACGATCAGCGAGAGCTGGTGGAAGCGATTATCGCTGTGTTGTGCGGATAGTCAGTGCCTTGTCTCCCGTCAGAGGGGAGCCAGAATGTGGTATCGGCAAAATCGATGATATGTATTGGTTGCAATGATTTGACCGATGTAAACGCTTGAGATTCAATAGACACCATGAGAGAGTTCTGTACAAAATGGTGGAAGCGCATTGCCACCGTTGACATGCTGTTCATTGGTGTTCTGACCCTGCTGGCTTCGCTGTTCGCGTCCTGGCTCAAGCAGTTCCCCGGATTCAGCCTCTTCGGCGCACTGATCATCGCGTTGCTCATCGGTATGATCATCCAGTTCCCGATTCGTAGCGCCTACGTCGGCTCCAACGACGGCCGCAAGGCGGGTATCAAGGACGCCGCTGGCCTGATCTCCAACAAGCTGCTGCGCCTCGGCATCATTCTGCTCGGCTTCAAGCTCAACCTCGCTGTGCTGTTCACGCAGGGTATCAAGTGCCTGCCCATCGCCGCCGTGGTCGTGACCTTGACCATCATCGTGTGCTATGCCATCGCCCGCAAGCTCGGCGTTGACCCGATGCTCGCCATCCTGACCGCCGGTGGCACCGGTATCTGCGGCGCGGCCGCCGTCATGGGCCTGGCCGGCTCCATCAAGGTGCCCGAGGACAAGCAGGACGAGAAGGACAACGACGTGACCATGGCCGTGGCCATTGTGGCCATCATGGGCACCGTGTTCGCGCTGCTGGAGATCGCGATTGGCCCGCTGCTTGGCCTGACCAAGACCCAGCTCGGCGTCACCGCCGGTGCCTCCCTGCACGAGATCGCCCACGCGGTCGCGGCCGGCGACGCTTTCGGCGCGGTGGACATCGCCACCATCATGAAGCTTTCCCGCGTGCTCATGCTCGTGTTCGCGGCCATCATCATCGCCATCTGGTGGGAGAAGAAGCATTCCGAGGTTCAGAGCACCGGCAAGAAGACCGTGGCCTTCCCGTGGTTCATGCTCGGCTTCATCGGCGCTTCGATCATCGGCACCTTCGTGCCATTCATCGCCTCCATCACCCCGCAGCTCGTGGACTTCGCGTACATAGTACTCGGTATGGCCATGGCCGCGCTTGGCATCAATGTGAACTTCAAGGCCATCGCTTCCAAGGGCAAGAAGCCCATGCTCGCCAGCTTCCTGACCTCGATCCTGCTCATGTGCTTTGCGGCAGGTGTTGCGGTGCTATTCTTCTGATTGATAAGTCTTTGAAATACAAAGGCGGCATATAGCTTTGAGCCATATGCCGCCTTTGTATTGTTGCGATATGGGATGTGCAATCAGTCGGCGCGATGGTAGGTGCGTTGGCTGAGACTGCTGTTGCGGTGATTGCCGCGGGTGCTCTGTCCGGTCTCCGAGGAAATCACACGCTGTGCGCCGATGATGGCGAATGCCAAGGGCGGCGGCCGAAGCGACCACCGCGTCATGCATCATCGCATGGCGCAGCAGCGTGGCTTCGAGGAACAGCGCGATGCCCAGTGGAATGATCAGGAAGCCGGTGAACTTGGTGACCTTGCGCATCGAGTCGAGCAGTTCGGAGTGGACGCGCTTCTCCTGACGTACCTCGTTGACCAGTGAGGTGGCGTAGTTGTCGGCACCCACGTGGGTCACGCGCGCGTAGCAGCGGCCAGAAATCGCCGATGAGCCGGAGAACAATTCGGCACCGGCGGTTTTGGTGATGGAGGCGCTTTCGCCGGTCAGCAGTGATTCATTGACTTCCAGAGAGCCTGCGATGACCACGGAATCATTGCAGATTTGCTTGCCTGCGTCGAGCACGATGACATCGTCCTTGACGATGCCGGATGCCTCGATTTCCGATTCCACGCCGTCGCGCAGCACCACGGCTTTTGCTGGTTCAGGATGGTCAGCTCGTCCACGAACTTCTTGGCCTTGAGCTCCTGCGCGATGCCGATGACGATGTTCAGGATGATGATACCGCTGACCGCGTCGGGAATCGGCGTGGCGGTCAGACGAGAAAACCGCAGGCCGCAGCAACGACCGGCACACTCAGCGACAGCACCAGATAGGCCGCTGCGGTGGGGTAGCGGTGTTTGCGGAAGAGCATCACCATTTCGTTGATTGCGGTCGAGAACGTGGAGAAGCCGCCGAGGAAACCGGTGGCCAGCACTAGCCGCCATGGTTCATCAAGTGTCCCGCCGAGTGCCAGCGCCGCGACCAAACCGGCTAGGAATCCGGCGATGAGATTGATGGTGAACGTGGAAAGTGGGAATGCGCGCTGCCAGTACGTTTTGATGGTCACGTCAAGCAGATAGCGGCAGGAGGCGCCTACGCCGCCGCACAGGCAGATCAAGATTGGTAGGAATACGGTCATCACGCCTTACCTCCCTTGCTGGTCGTAGCGGCATTCGTATCAGCGGACGCTTCGGCGGATACGTTCGAGGAGCCGGCCAGATGCGTTCCTGCCCACACGCCGGCAGACGCACAAACCAGACCCAGCGCGAACGTCACCAGTAGATAGGCAATGCCGGCCGCCACCTGACCGTCGCGGATTGCGGTAAAACCTTCCAGCGCGAGTGTCGACATCGTAGACAAACCACCGCATACGCCCATGCCGAGTCCGCGACTGGCAAGTTCTTTGGAACGTGCGCCGAACCGGGAAGCGCCGGCCAAGTAAGCGGTCAACCCTGCATAGCAGAAGCAAGCCAGCATGTTGGCCACAAACGTGCCGGTATGGAAGCTGCCAGCCGCGGGAATCTGTGCGAACGCATAGCGGATAGCGGTGCCGATCGCACCGCCGCAGAAGACGACCAACACAATATCAAGATGAATATCGGGGAGCTTGCGCGCCGGGGGAGTGGTCGTGTGCGTAATCGGCCGGGCACCTGCGGATGGGGATTGCGAATCCATAATAGCCTTTCCTGAAACCGCTGAATCCTGCTGAAGACACAACGATTCCATGCAATATCAAATCGTGTGTAGGAACTATCAGCAGTGTGCGGTTCGAAACGAGTTCAGGCGGGTTCCATCGCCGGTTCTCCAGATTACTCATGGCGACGAATCGAACAGTGAGCGTATCTCGGATATTGGCCTATCGCAGTGAATTGCTCGGTTGTTGCCATACCTCATGGGTATGGCGAAACATGGTTTATGGCTATTGGTTAATGCAAGGCGATTATTGTTTAATAGAACACGAGGATAACGGGCCTTAAGCGCTCGATGCCGGAAAACAAGGAGTTATGAACGTATGTCTGAAACCATGAAAGCTGCGATTTTCGTGGAGCCTGGCAAGATGACCGTGGAAGAAGTGCCGAAGGCGATGCTTGAACAGGATGATGACATCGTGATCCGCGTGGTGCGCACGTGCGTGTGCGGCTCTGATTTGTGGTTCTTCCGTGGGCTGAGCGGACAGGCCGCACACAGCCAGGTGGGTCACGAGTCCATCGGTGTGGTCGAAGAGGTTGGCGCGGCGGTCGAATCCGTCAAGCCCGGCGATTTCGTGGTTGTGCCATTCCCATACAGCTGCGGCAAGTGCCCGGTATGCAAGGCCGGCTTCGAATCCGTGTGCCCGCACGGCGGCTACTTCTCCGCCTGTCAGGCCGAATACCTGCGTGTGCCCGAGGCGGACGGCACCGTGGTCAAGGTGCCCGGTTCACCGGAAGATTATTCCGATGAGCAGCTCGCATCGCTGCTGACCATTTCCGATGTGATGTCCACCGGTTATCACGCGGCGGTTTCTGCCGAGGTCAAGCCCGGTGACACCGCCGTGGTCATGGGCGATGGCGCAGTTGGCCTGTGCGGTGTGATTGCCGCCAAGATGCGCGGTGCCACGCGCGTTATTGCCATGAGCCGTCACGAGGATCGCGCGGCGCTCGCCCGCGAATTCGGTGCGACTGATATCGTGCCCGAGCGTGGCCAAGAGGCTATTGACAAGGTGCTGGAGATGACCGGCGGCTATGGTGCGGACGCAGTTCTCGAATGCGTGGGCTCCAAGCAGTCCTTCGACACGGCGATTGGCCTGATTCGCCGCGGTGGCGTGATTGGTCGTGTGGGCCTGCCGCACGACGTGGAGATCAGCGCCGAAGGCACGTTCTACGGCAACATCGGCATCAAGGGCGGCCCGGCTCCCGTGCGCCACTATGACCTCGATGACGGTCTGCTGGATGCGGTGCTCAAGGGCGAGATCAACCCCGGTCGCGTGTTCACCGCCGAGTACGACCTCGACCATATCCAGGACGCCTACGAGGCGATGGACCAGCGCAAGGTCATCAAGGCGCTGATCCGGTTCTAGGGTCAGGTACGCAGCGAACGGTTCTCACCAAGAACCGTGTGAGCCATTCGCACAAAATCGCACAATCGAACAGGGCGCCGGTGTGATGGGGGGGATTGGGGGTGAGCCGGTTCGGCTTGCGTCCTTATACCGTTGTTTTCGTGTAGAATCGGCTACCTCTATACCTCTGTTTTCGTGTAGAGTAGCATATGCCTATACTGTTGTTTTCGTGTAATGAGGTGATTGCTCATGTTGAAGCGCAAGATGCTGGATAAGCTGATCGCATGGAAACAAAAAGCGGGTGGGCGTGAGGCTCTTCTCATCGAAGGCGCTCGCCGTGTGGGCAAAAGCACCATTGTGGGTTAAGGGTCAAAATGTGTGTCTGGCTCGGCGTGTCGCGGGGGTTAGATTTGGCCTTTTTGAATGCCGATTGAGTGGGTGTAGTCGGTGTCGATAGCGTTGTCGTAGAGGGCTGGGCGTCCTGTTTCGTGGTCGGCTTGGTTCTCGGTTTGGGTCAGGGTGGATACTTTGGCGAGTTGGCCCTGGCCCCAGTCGGACTGCCTGGCGATTCGTACTGGATCGTCAGGCAGTTCCGTTTTTAAGTAGAGCCACCAATCCAGCATGCGGCGTTGTCGTTCGCCTGATCTGCCGCGGTGGGTTCTGGCGAGCAGTTTGAGCTGGGCGTTGATGCCGCCTTCTAAGCTGTTGGTGGTGGATTTGATCCGCTCGGGCGCAAGGACTCCTGCTGGCGGGTTGAGGTAGACAAACAGCATCTCGGACCGCCAAAGATGGTTGAGGCTGTTGTAGGCCTTGCGCACGTTGTGGTGGGTCCACACGCGGGTCCATGCACCTGTTTTGGGGTCTTTGATCATGGTTTTCTCGTTCATCCATTCCCGGTAGATCGTTGAAAACTCGTGCAGTTGCACACCCCACGCGGCGGCTTCATCCAGTGTGGTGATCCGGGTCAGTTTCAGCGCAAGTCGGTAGATGGTGCGCCCGGCATCGGTGCGTGGGTTGGTGGTGGTGTAGCGGCGGACCACGCGTTGGGCGTGGACGAGGCAGCGTTGAATTTTCGTAGTCGGCCAGCACTTTTTGATTGCGCTGTATGCGCCTTGGCCGCCGTCGATGACGGCGATGAGTGGGGCTTCGATGCGTTCAAGCAGCAGTTGGTAGTCGCGGGTGGTTTCGTGTTTGCACCAGTGCCAGGCGATCACGTGGTCGATGGTCGCCGCGACGATCAGGCAGCCACCGGCGGTGTAGGTGCCATCGAGAAATACCTGGTCGTAGATCCGCTTGTGGTGGCCGGCGGTGGGGTCAGGCACATCAACGAGCCAGCACCACTTGAAGCGCCGCTTCATGGTGGCGCGGCTAACACCGTTTCGTTTGGCTAGGTCGTCGAGTGATATTGCGGTGGTGCAATGCTCGATGAACTGGGTGAACACTGCCGCGTTGGTGATGTCGTTTCGACGTTTGACGCTGGAGGCGCCGCATTGTTTGCAGCGCCATCTGGTGGTGCCTTTGCTGGTGGTGCCGTTGCGTTTCATTTCACCGCCGCAGTGGCAGCGTGGTTGGTTCTTCGACATTGCGACACCACACCACGCCGCGCATAGCACATCACGGCTGCCACACCGAGGATTTCCCGTCGGGGGCTAGATATATGCTTCCGGAGCATATACTTTCCGGAAACCTACAGGTCAATCCGTGAAAATCCGCGATTCCGGACACACTTTTTGACCCTTAACCCACCATTGTCGAGGAATTCGGCCGCACTCAGTACAAGTCATATATTCTCATCGATTTCACACGTTTGCCGCGCGATGTTCGCGACATCTTCGAAAACCAGCGTGATGACTTTGACACATTTTTCATGCTGTTGTCTGCGTATTACCGCAAGCGACTGTACGAGCGTGAATCGTTGATTATTTTCGACGAGGTGCAGCGGTATCCGGCGGCGAGGGAGCTCATCAAATATCTGGTTGCGGATGGCCGGTATGACTATGTGGAAACTGGTTCGCTGATCTCCATCAAGAGGAATGTGGCGAATATCGTCATCCCCTCCGAGGAACGGAAAATGGACATGGGGCCGCTCGATTTTGAGGAGTTCTGCTGGGCCATGGGGGAGGAGCTGCTTGCTGAAACGATTCGCAAATCGTTCGAGCGTCTGGTCCCGTTGCCCGATGCGCTGCACAAACGAGCGATGAGGCTGTGGCGCGAATATCTGCTGGTGGGCGGTATGCCGCAGGCGGTTGCCGATTATGTCGAGCAGCGCGATTTTGGCGAGGTGGATTTGATCAAGCGTGGCATCCTGCAGCTGTACAGTGATGATATCGGCAAGTTCGCCAATGGCGATGCCGGCCGCGTGCGGGGCATTTTCGCTCAGATTCCAGGGCAGCTGTCCAAGCATGAGAAACGATTCACTCTGGCATCGGTCGATAAGGGGGCTCGATCTCGTGAATACGATTCGGCGTTCTTCTGGTTGGAAGACGCCCGCTTGGTGAACCTGTGCCGTAATTCGACTGACCCTTTGGTGGGGCTGGGATTGTACGAAGATAACGATTCATTCAAATGCTATATGGCGGATACCGGTTTGCTGGTGTCGCAGGCGTTTGCCGATCGAGAGACAACGCCGGATGATGTGTACCGGGATATTCTGTTCGATAAACTCTCGCTCAACGAAGGGATGCTGGTGGAGAATGCGGTGGCTCAGCAATTCCGGGCGAATGGGCGCAAACTGTATTTCTTCTCGCGCTTGGATAGAACGGATGCCTCGAAAACCATGGAGATAGACTTCCTCATCGTTCGGGAATACGATAATGCCGCGATGAAGCCTCGCATCAGCCCGATCGAAGTGAAATCCACGAAACGATACGGCGTATCTTCGCTCGACAAATTCCGCAAAAGGTATGCCCAACGATTGGGCAAGGAATACGTTCTGCATCCCCGCCAACTCGAAGTGGATGGAGAACGCATCAAGCTGCCGTTGTATATGGCCCACTGTCTGTGACGCGAGAAGATGGATCGTGCCGAGTGCGCGGTTGAAACCTATGTTGATGAGTTCCGTCGGCTTGGCGTTGGCAGGACACGAGCCATGCTTCTATTTCAAGGCCGGACTAAAGTGCGCAAAAATTCGGGCGTTCGGAATTCGACTGATCAGATGTTCGCCGATTTCAATACCATGGTCGAGGAACTGGGCGGCATCGAAACCATGAAAAACGACTTCGTCTCCAATGTGAGCCACGAAATCCGCAATCCTCTGGCCGTCATCAAGAATTACGCGACCATGATGCGTGACATGGATATGGACAAGGCCCAGCGCGAGGAATGCGTACGGACCATCATCTCCGCGTCCGAACGACTCAACGCGCTCGTGACCAACATCCTCAAACTCAACAAACTCGAAAGCCAGACCATCGTCTCCCAGGCCGTCGACTACGACCTGACCCGTCAGCTGGCCGACGAGATCCTCACGCTCGACGACCTGTTCACCGAAAAGAACATCGATTTGGGCTGCGACCTGGAAGACCGTGCGATGGTGCACGCCGACCTTGGCATCACCACGCTCATCTGGAGCAATATCCTCGGCAACGCGCTCAAATACACCGAATCAGGCGGCCATGTGAGCTTCACACAGCGCTCGCACAGCAATATGGTGTCGGTGGAGATCAGCGATGACGGCTGCGACATGACCCCGGACGAAGCCGCCCACATGTTCGACAAGTTCTATCAGGGCGATACCTCGCACGCCGCACAAGGCAACGGCCTCGGCATGGCGATGGTCAAGCGCGCCGTGGACCTGAGCCGAGGCTTCATCGACGTGACCAGCACCAAAGGCCAAGGCGCCACCATCATCGTGCGCTTGCCAGCAGCGCAGTAAGGCGCCATCAGCGAAGTTACTTGCGAATCCGGAATGGGGCCGCAGGCAGGCCGAAGGCGTTGAACAGCGGTGCCGGGCCCCAACTGAACCAGCCGTAACGTGCGCAGATCGGATGCGATACCGCGTTGGCATGAAGCACCACGGTATCGGCCTCGATCCGTGCGTCCGCACGGTGATAGATGCCGTCCGATCCAGCGATTTCGAAGCCGGAAGCCGCCGCGTCGCATCGATTCACGGTCCACAAGGGTTCTGTTTCCCCGGATCCAGACGAGTGAACTGCCGATAGGTGCCCGGCGTCGTCGCTCCCAGACCACGGTCCGAAATGCAGGCCGTCGGCGTTGCCAAAGCGCACCTGCAGCTCATCGGCCGTTTCGCTGGCGGATGCCAACGAAACGAATACGGGACCATCGGCGCGGACGGGAAGCCCGTAGACATGGGCTTCGGCTTGCAACGCGATGCGCTCGCCAACCGGACGTTTGTCGGTCGGATGGATGTTGTTGAACTCACCGGTGTCGAACGTGACCGCCAGATACACGTCGGGAATGATACGTGCTGCATCGGCTTGTGCTTCGCGAATATGAGGCCAGAACATGCGATCAATGCCACTGTTGTATTCCTTCTGATCGATCCAACGTGGCAATTGCACGATGATGAACGGCAGTTCCGCCTCGTTTCCGACCGTTGCGGCAGGCGTGTCGGCGATTGGTTCGGCACCGTGGCCGCGCGCGGCATCATCGGCGACGATCCGCCCCACATTGTAGCTATCACTGAAATCGCCGCCTGCGCGCCGGCTCCACAACGCCCGCCATTCACCGATCATGCAACCCAGCAGTTCGCGATACGAGGCGTACCGCTGCTCGTCCTCTTCGCCTTGATACCACAGCACGCCGCGCGTGGAGAACGGGGCCAACCGGCGCACCATCGCGTTGAATGCGCCGGTGACGTGATATTGGGAGAACGGGGTGACGGGCGGCGGCCACGGGCACTCGCCGTACCGGGCGTCGAGCACATCCCACGTGATGTCCGGTTCTGCAGCCTGTGCGGCGGCGATCTGCTCATTCCACGCATTAAAGGTGCGTTGCCAGGAGTCGGTTTCGTCGTGGAACTGCTGATCGGTTTTGCCGTCGATTTGCTGATGGTAGCGGTCAAGATAGCCGCGCCCGGCCTCGGTGGCGGTGAGCATGTGCTCGCTCATCCACGAGGTGATCGACGTACCGCCGATATAGCAATCGACGATACCGACCGGTACGTCGGGTCCCAGGTCCCGCCGTAGTTTGCGTGCGAAATAATAGGCGATTGCGGACATCGTGCTGCAGGAATCGGGGGAGCAGGGTCGCCAGGCCGACTGGTTCTCGGCCGCGATAAGTTCGCTGTCCACCACGCCGAACTTGGGCACATTGAAGAAGCGCAGCAGCGGATCATCGGATGCGGCGATGGCCGAATCCGCATCACGGTCGTTGTGCAGTTCGAATTCGATGTTGCTTTGCCCGCTGGCAATCCATACTTCGCCGACCATGACGTTAAAGTACTTAAGCGTTACGCTGGTGCGGTCGGAGATGGTCAGCGTGTACGGTCCACCGGCTTCCAGTGGCGGTAGCGTAACCATCCAGGTGCCGTCCGGGGCGATTGATCCGATGGTGCTGACACTGTCCGTGATGGAGCGCGATGATTGACGGCGAATCAGTGCGCTGCCATCTGCCGTGCTCAGCACGGTCACGACGGGCCGTCCAGGCGTGCCGGTGCCGAACAATACGATTGGCTTGCCGCGTTGTAGCACCATGTCATGGGAGAAGATGGCGGAAGGCCGAAACTCGGCGGTGCCGATTGGCTTGTTCCGTGCGGCTTCGGCTGCGCTTTCGTCCACGCCGCTGGCGTTGGCGCCGGGTGCTGGGCCGGTGGCCGTCTGTGGTGATGCGCTCATGTGAGTTCCTCTCTTTTGATGGTAAGCGGCGGGTCCCGATGGGTTGCCTACGGTGGTCAGTCCCAAATCGCAGGGCCGAGGGATTCGATGAAGGTGGTGAGCTCGTCCGCCATCTCCTGATGTTCGGTGATGCGCGGGTGGCCGGGCGTGGCTGAACCGTTGCGCGAATACAGGAAGTGGTGCACCTTCGGGTCCGGGGCGATGCCGTTGTTGCGGTCACCGGTTGAGACAACACGCACGGCGTCATCAATTGTCTGATCCCAACTGGCGTCATGCTGCAGTACGGTGGTGGTGCAGATGATGGTGGCTTGGAGATACTTGCCTCGTAACGTTCGCAGGAAATCGACGTATCGCGCCCGCCATTGGACCGACTGCTCGCCCTGATAGTCCGCTGCCATGAAATCGACTGGATGCGCGTCGTTCTGTCCGAGCGCCACAACAACGACCTGCGGGGTGTAGCGTGAGAAATCCCATGGCTTGGTCTCGCCGAGGAACGGGTTGTATTCGATGCGGTCCCAGATGCTTTCCATGCCCACGTAATCCGGTCCGCAGAACCAGCCGATGCCGTCCAGCAGCGAAGCACCGCCTTGGGCCACGATGTTCGCTGACGCTCCGAGATTGCGCGCGGTGATGGCCGCATAGGAATACCACGAATTGCTGTAGGGGCTCAGATCCGTATCCGGATCGGCCTTGCCGGTGTACAGCGCGGCTTCGTTGCGTTCGCCGCACGATACGGAATCGCCGTATACCTCGATGCGCCGGATGGGAGCAGGTATGGCCGGCGGCAACACCCGGGCCTGATCGTCAATGAGAAAGCCGGTAATCTCCAGATAGTGCTCGCCATCCTGACGCTTATAGACCACCACCTCATGTTCGATGTCCGGCAGATGCTCGGCGAGCATCACGGTGGTTTCTGCGTCATTCTCGGTGATGCGCGCCCGATAAGGCACGCCATCGATCACCGCGCCGAGCGTGCTGTCGCCATAGTTATGGCGATTGATCAGTCGGACACCCACCGAGGTGCCGGTGCAGCGGAACGTGGCCTGCGTGTAGGGGAACACCCATACCGGGCGGTCCGGGACGTCGATATCGATGCGGCCCATGGTCCTAATCACGGGGTTGTTGGGAGTGATCTGCTGCATGCTACTTCCTTGCTTGGTGCGGGTCTTAGCGGAAAGGTGCCGTCTGGCAGGCGTTGGCGTGGGAAGAGAACGAGTCCGTTCTCCTCGACATGGTTCCAGAACCGTACACAACACAGCGACTTAACCGCTTCAGATTTCATGGTACATTATTGCCCAACGATCCGAGATATGCAAGACCCGCGTATCGCGGACACGGTGAGAGCCCGACGTATAACCCATACTCCCTCGCTGTGGAGGGTAATCCTCCACACCGATGATGGCCAGACAAAGGAGCAATATGACCATGACATTTCCCGAAGGATTCCAGTTTGGTACGGCCACGGCCTCGTATCAGATCGAAGGCGGCGCCACCGAGGGCGGCCGCGCGCCATCGATTTGGGACACGTTCTCCCACACGCCCGGCAAAACCGTGAACGGCGATACCGGTGATGTGGCCTGTGATTCCTACCATTTGTGGCAGAAGGACATCGATTTGCTCGCCGATCTGGGCGTGGACTCCTACCGTCTGTCTGTGGCCATGCCGCGTGTGATGCCGACCGAGGACGGCCCGGTCAACGAGGAGGGCCTTGACTACTACGAGCGCGTGGTCGACGCGTTGCTCGACAAGGGCATCAAGCCCACGGTCACGCTCTACCACTGGGATCTGCCGCAGTACCTCGGCGATGGGAACGGTTGGCTCAACCGCGACACCGCCTACAAACTGGCCGACTATGCGCGCACCGTGGCTCACCGTCTGGGCGACCGCGTCGAAACCTACACCACGTTGAACGAGCCGTGGTGCTCCTCCTACCTGAGCTACGGCGCCACCGAGCACGCACCCGGTCTGGGCCTTGGTCCCGGTGCCTTCCCGGCCGTGCATCATCTGAATCTGGCTCATGGTCTGATGGCCCAGGCGGTGCGTAGCGAGGTCGGCGACAGGTCGCAGCTGTCGGTCACGCTGAACCTGCAGTTCAACCGTGGCGACGCCGACGCCGTGCGCCGTCTCGACCTGATCGGCAACCGCGTGTGGCTCGACCCGATGCTGCGCGGCTACTACCCGAACGAGCTGTTCGCCATCACCAAGGGCATCTGCGATTGGGAGTTCGTCAAGGACGGCGACCTCGAACAGATCCATCAGCCGCTGGACGTGCTCGGCATCAACTACTATTCCTCCGGCTTGGTCACGATGAGCGGACGCCCGCAGTTCCCGCAGTCCACGGGCCCGAGCACCGCGCCTGGTGCCAGCGACGTCGACTGGCTGCCGACGCCCGGCGAGCACACCGACATGGGCTGGAACATCGATCCGAAGGGCCTATATGACCTGCTGATGCGCGTGCATAACGATTATCCAGAGATTCCGCTGATGGTCACCGAAAACGGCATCGCGGTCGAGGGCGGCGACCGGGTCGTCGCCGAGGCGGACGGCACCAAGGCCGTGCACGACCCCAAGCGCATCGACTACCTGAAGCGGCACTTCGAGGCCGCACTCAAGGCCATCGAGGACGGCGTGGATTTGCGCGGCTACTTCGTGTGGTCCATGCTCGACAACTTCGAGTGGGCCTTCGGCTACACCAAGCGCTTCGGCATCGTGTACACGGACTACGAGACCGAGGAACGCATCCCGAAAGACAGCTTCAAATGGTACAAGCAGCTGATCGCACAGCACGCCATCCCTCAGGAGCAGCGGTGACAACTGCTTGACTGAATAATTAGGTGGTTCAGTACAATACTGTGAAATAACGTATACGAAAAATGTTGCATCCGATAACAAATCTGATGCAACATTTTTTGTAAAAGTAAGTAATTGCAATATTTTTCAAGCTATAGGGCGCGTAGTGTGAGTTGCGACAACAATAAGACACGCGCGACGCAGCCATGGTTGATTTACGCAACCGTTTAAGTTATCGTCATAATTACTTAAGCGGTTGAGTTACAGTACCGCTGGAGATTGCCGGTGAAGAAGCCGGCAAAGGAGAATCAAGAACAATCGAAAGGATTGACGATGACGTCGAAAGTGAGAAAGGGCATACAGCGCACGATTGCAGTGCTGGCCGCCATCGCTTCTCTGATGTCTGTCTCAGCCTGCTCCGGCGGGTCGAACACGGCAGCTGGCGGAACCGTGGTCAGTATCTTCACCGGAACGACCGGCACGTTCAATGAGAACTTCAACCCGTTCTCTCCCACAGCGCTCGGTCCCACGCTGGGCGTGATCTACGAGACCCTGTACTGGTACAACCTCGCCTCGGATGAGGATCCGACTCCGATGCTTGCCACAGGCTACGAGTGGAACGAAGACGGCTCCGAGCTGACCATCACCACCCGAAAAGGTGTCAAGTGGCAGGATGGCGAGCCGTTCTCCGCCAAGGATGTGGCTTTCACCTTCAACCTGATCCACAACACCCCGGCCCTCAACACCAACGGCACGGCCTGCACCGCCGAGGTCATCGACGATACTCACGTCAAACTGATCTTCCCGACCAAGAACGCAGACGGTACCGAATTCGATGAGCCGTTCACCGGCGCATACATGCAGGAGGGTGGCATCCTCGGCGGCCAGGCCATCGTGCCCGAGCACATCTGGAAGAACGTCAAGGACCCGATGAACTACACCAATGCCGACCCGATCGGCACCGGCTCGTTCAAACTGGATAAGTTCACCAACCAATCCTATAGCTTCAAGGCCTTTAAGGACTATTGGAACGGTAAACCGAAGATCGACGGCGTGCGGTATGTGGCCCTGAACGACGCTTCCGCGGCCACCAGCACGCTGATGGCCGGACAGGTCGACTGGATGAGCGCCTACATCCCTAGCTACAAGATGCTGCTCAAGAACTACCCGCGCATCTCCGCCGTGAACACGCCCCGCTTGACCACCGTGGTCATGACCTGCTCGAATGCCGAAGCCGGGTGCAAGGGGCCGCAGACCGACACGGCCGTGCGCCAAGCCATCTATTACGGCATGAATCGCACCCAGCTCAACGTCCTTGCCGGCGCAGGCTCGGGAGCTATGGGCTCGCCCACCATGCTCATGCCCGACCGCGATGCCAAGTGGATCACCGACGACAGCCTGCAGTACACGCCGGAAACCGGCGACGCGGACAAAGCCAAGCAAATTCTCGAGGACGCCGGCTGGAAAATAGGCAAGGACGGCTACCGTTACAAGAACGGCGAAAAACTGAGCATGACCATCCAGACAGTGGCCGGATGGTCTGACTTCATCCTGATCAACGACACCCTGAAGCAGCAGTTCAAGCCGCTCGGCATTGAGATCGTCTCCTCCCAGATGGCGTGGAACCAGTGGAATGAAAACGAGCAGAAGGGCAACTACCAGCTTTCGCTTGACTCGCTTGGACTCGGCGTCACCTCAGATCCGTACTACACGTACAATCCGCGTTACACTACCGACAACATGGCCAAGGTCGGCGACACCTCCGGCGGTCAGAACTACGCCCGCTACTCGAACCCGGTCGTCGACAAGGCGGTCGCCAACGCGGCGGCCACCGAGGATGAGGGCGAGCGCAAGGCGCAGTACGCCATCGTCCAGCAGGAAATCGCCAACGACGTGCCGTACATTCCCGTCTACATCAACTCGATGCTCACCGAATTCAACGACTCCAAGGTAACCGGCTGGCCTACCGAAGACAACATGTATGCACTGCCCGCCGCTTGGAAGGCCTGGGACATGGGCATCATCCTGCAGCATCTCGAACCGAAGCAGTAAGGACAGATCATGAAATACGTCTTGAGAAAACTGGGATTTTACCTGATTGCTCTGTGGACCGCGCTCACGCTCAACTTTTTCCTGCCGCGCATCATGCCCGGCAATCCCGTCGATCAGCTGATTTCCAAGCTCTCTCAGAAGGGCCAGGTGACCCCGGCCACCCGCCACGCCGTCGAGCTGATGCTTGGTTCTGATTCCTCGGTGCCGATGTGGCAGCAGTACCTCAGCTACTTCGGCAACATCTTCCGCGGTGATCTCGGTGTCTCCGTGACCTACTTCCCGAATTCCGTGTCCTCCGTGATTGGCAACACCCTGCCGTGGACGGTCGGTCTGGTGGGCATCTCCACGATTCTCGCCTTCGTGTTCGGCACGATTCTCGGCATGCTTGCCGGATGGAAGCGCGGTTCCTGGATTGACAACCTGATTCCCGTCACCACGCTGTTCCAGTCCATCCCTTACTTCTGGCTCGCGCTGATTCTGCTGTACTTCTTCGGCCTGAAGAACCCGATCTTCCCGCTGTTCGGCGGCTATGACGTCTGGAGTGTGACCCCGGGCTGGAGCTGGGCGTTCATCGCCTCGGTGATCAAGTATGGCATGCTGCCGGCCATCACCATCGTGCTGTCGTCGGTTGGCGGCTGGATGCTCGGCATGCGCAACATGATGGTCTCCACCCTCTCCGAGGACTACATCCTGACGGCCGAGGCCAAGGGCCTGTCCCGCTTCAAGATCATGACCTCCTACGCGGCCCGCAACGCCATCCTGCCCTCGATTTCCGGCTTCGCGATCTCCCTGGGATTTGTGGTCGCCGGCTCGATCGTGGCCGAATCGGTGTTCTCCTATCCCGGCATCGGCTTCGCGTTGCTTACCGCCGTGCAGAACAACGACTATGCACTCATGCAGGGCATCTTTATGATCATCACCATCTCGGTGCTCGGCGCCAACCTGTTCATGGATTTGATCTACGGCCTGATCGATCCGCGCACCCGGGCTCAGGGCTGAAAGGAAAGACATCATGTCAACCGCAACATCATCCAAGACGGCCTCGAACCTGACCGAGGCCGAAAAGAAGGAACTGCAGGCGCCAAGCGGCAACAAGCGCAAGAGCAGAGCCGACTCGATACTCCCGCCCATGACCCCGAAACTGGCCATCGGCCTGACGATTGTCGGTATCATCGCATTCTTCGCCATCGTCGTGCCGTTCTTCGTCCAGGACCCGAACAAAGTCAGCGATGTGGGCCTGACCGCCCCCAGTGCTGAACACTGGCTTGGCACCACCCAGACCGGGCAGGACGTGTTCGCGCAGCTGGCCTACGCCTGCCGAGGCTCACTGTTCATCGGCGTGACGGTCGGCATCCTGGCCGTGGCCCTCTCGAGCTTCTTCGGCATCCTCGGTGCATACGTCGGCGGTGCTACCGATGAGGCATTCTCGCTGCTCTCCAACGTGATGCTCGTCATCCCCGGTCTGCCGCTGATGATCGTCATCGCCAGCTACATGCCCAACAAGTCCGCGTTCCTCGTGGCCGGCGTGCTGGCCCTGACCTCTTGGGCCGGGCCCGCGCGAGTGCTGCGCGGCTACACAATGTCCGTGCGTTCGCGTGATTATGTGCTGGCCTCCCGGGTGGCCGGTGAGAAGCCGTGGCGCATCCTGTTCGTCGAGATTTTCCCGAACCTGATTCCGCTGCTCGCATCCCAGGCCATGCAGGCCGTGATTGCCGCAATTCTAGGCGAAGCTGGACTGTCCTATCTGGGCTTGGGCGCCGCCGATTCATACACCTGGGGCACCATGCTTTACTACGCTCAGAACGGCATGGCCCTGATCCTCGGCGCATGGTGGTGGTTCGTGCCCTCCGGCCTGTGCATCGCACTGTTCGGTGCGGCGTTGGCCCTCATCAACTTCTCCGTGGACGAGATCGTCAACCCGAAGCTCAAGGCCGCCACCCGCAGCCAGATCAAGAAGTGGAAGCTCGAGGAGAAGGCCGGCAAGGCGAAGTCCGACGCTGCATTCCTCGCAGGCAATGTTGTCCATGTCGCAGCAAAGGAGTCCGTGGCATCATGATTGAAACCATCCAGAACAACGTATTGCCGCCGGTATACGAGCAGGATCCGGTGCTGGAGATTGACGACTTCTGCGTCGAATACCGAGCCGAGAAAACCGTGCAAGCCGTCAAGCACGTCAATCTCAAGCTTGGTCGCGGCGAAGTGCTCGGCCTGGCCGGCGAATCCGGCTGCGGCAAGTCCACGCTGGCTTACGGCGTGAACCGTTTGCTCAAGCCCCCGGCCGTGGTGACCTCCGGTCGCGTGGTGTTCAACTCGCGTGAAGGCTATCCGATTGACGTGCGTGCACTGGAAGGCGAAGACCTGCGCATGTTCCGTTGGGAGAAGATTTCGATGGTCTTCCAGGGTGCCATGAATTCGCTGAACCCGGTCAAGAAGATCAAGGATCAGCTGGGCGACGTGTTCACCACCCATCGCCCGGACATGAGCAAGAAGGAACGGCTCGACAAGTGCGGTGAGCTGCTGGAACGCGTGGGTGTGGACCGCAACCGTCTCAATGCCTACCCGCACGAGTTGTCCGGAGGCATGCGTCAGCGCGTGATGATCGCCATGGCCATGGCCCTCGACCCGCAGGTGATGATCATGGACGAGCCGACCACTGCTCTGGACGTGGTGGTGCAGCGCGAGATTCTGCGCGAAATCACCCGCCTGAAGGACGAATTCGGCTTCGCTGTCATATTCATCACCCATGATCTGCCGTTGCTGTTGGAAATCTCCGACCGTATCGCTGTGATGCGCAAGGGTGAAATCGTCGAGATGAACAACGCGATGGAGCTCTATACCCATCCCCAGAACGAATACACCGCCAAGCTGCTGGACAGCTTCCCGTCGCTCACTGGCGACCGTGGTTCGTTTATTCGCACCGGTTCCGAGGACCTGGCCATGGGCACCTCGCCGTTCGCCACCAAGGAGTGAGATCATGACCACGCTTGAATTGAAGGATGTCACCAAGCAGTTCGATCTGCGCGAAGGCCTGAAAACCACGAAGTTCATGGCCGTCAGCCATACGAGTTTTATGTTGGAATCCGGCAAGACGGTGGCCTTGGTCGGCCAGTCCGGCTCCGGCAAGTCCACCATCGCCAAGATGATCCTGGGCCTTGAGGTGCCGACCGAAGGACAGATTCTCATCGATGGCGAGCCGGTGGACCATCACGGGCGCAAGGCGGACCACATCTTCCGTAAGACCGTGCAGATGGTGTTCCAGGACCCGTATGCCTCGCTGAACCCGTTCCATACGGTTGAGCATCACATCGCCCGCCCGATGAAGATCCATCATCCCGGCATGAGCAACGCGGAAGTGCACAAGCGCGTCATCGAGCTGCTTGATCGTGTGCGCCTGACCCCGGGCGAGGACTTCGCATCCCGACTGCCCGGCGAGCTGTCCGGCGGTCAGCGCCAGCGTGTGGCCATCGCCCGTGCTCTGGCTCCTGAGCCGAGCATCCTTATCGCCGATGAGCCGGTCTCCGCATTGGACGTCTCGATTCGTCTCGGCGTGCTCAATCTGCTGGCCCGCCTGCAGCGCGAGGAGAACCTCGGCGTGCTGTACATTACGCACGATATGGCCACCGCCCGCCACTTCTCCGACGAGATCATGGTGATGCGCAAGGGCGAGATCGTGGAGCACGGGCCGGCGGACGAAGTGATCCTCCACCCGAAGGAGGAATACACCAAGACGTTAATCGGTGCCGCCCCCGACCCGGAACGTCGACTCAAGGAACTTGAGGTCGCCAGACAGTAGCCTCCGCCGTATTAGCCATTTGTAGGCTCCCCGATCGCCGAGGAGCCTACACGTGAATGTAAGGACTTCTTATGACCACCCACACCACCTACACCCCTCACACCTTCTCTCCATTGGATTCCGGTTGGACGCTCACCGCGCTGAACCCGGAACTTGCGCCCGAGGCCCTGCGTGGCCGGCTCGCCGCCGGCATCCCCGCCACGGTCCCCGGTGAAGCCACCATCGACCTGCTCAATGCCGGACTCATCGACGATCCCTTCGACGGCGACAACGAGACCAAGCAGCAGTGGATCGGCGACATCGACTGGCGCTTCACCTGCGAATTCGACTGGCATAGCGACGGCAACGACCGCCACGATCTGGTGGCCTACGGCCTCGACACCGTGGCCTACGTGTCGCTCAACGGACTGGTCGTCGGCAATACCCGCAACTTCCACCGCACCTATCGCTGGGATGCGCGCCCCTACCTGCGCGACGGCAAGAACACGCTTTCCGTGGCGTTCATGTCTCCCGTGCGCTTCTCCGACGCCGAGGAACAGCGCCGCGGCTACTACCCACACACCGAGCATCACGCCTTCAACCAGATTCGTAAGCCCAGCTACTCCTTCGGCTGGGATTGGGGCATCGACGTGGCTAACGCCGGCATCTGGCGTCCAGTCGGGCTTGACTCGTGGACCGAGGTCCGTATCGAGGCAGTGCGTCCGCTGGTGGACGTGCGGCCGGACGGCACCGGCGTGCTGACCGTGAACGTGGACATCGAGCGCGCTGGCAACGGTCACCTGATGTCTCTCGGCGATGTGCACGCCTCCAAGCCGGCTGTGCCGCTCACCGTGCATGTCGGCGGCCATGACGTGAACCTGGAACTGGCCGGCGTCATCGCCCAGGGGCGCAACAGCGGCTCGATTACCGTCGAGATTCCAGACGTGGAACCGTGGTGGCCGCGCGGCTACGGTGACCAGCCGCTGTACGACGTGCAGGTGAGTCTCGGTGAGCATGGCGAGGCACAGTGGGCCGGTGAAGTCGGCTTCCGCACCGTGCGTGTGGACACCGCCGCCGACGAGACCGGACGCCCGCTCCAGATCTACGTCAACGACGTGCCGGTGCATGCGCGCGGCTACAACTGGATTCCCGACTCCGCCTTCATCTCCCAAGTGGACGACGCGCGGTACAGCCGTGGCATCGACGATTTGGTGGAATCCAACTCGAACATGGTGCGTGTGTGGGGCGGAGGCATCTATGAGGCCGACGAATTCTACGCGATGTGCGACCGCGCCGGCATCATGGTCTGGCAGGACTTCATGCTCGCCTGCGCTGCCTACCCGGAAGACGCCGACACCCGCGCCGAAGTGGAGGCCGAGGCCCGCGAGCAGATCGCGCGCCTGAGCTCCCACGCCAGCCTGACCGTGTGGAACGGCTCCAACGAGAACTATGTGGCCTACTGCGAATGGTGGGGCTACAAGCAGGCCCTGCGCGATGACGACAAGGCACCCAACGCCTACGGCTATGGAGAAAAGGGCTGGGGCGACTACTATTACGCCGATCTCTTTCCATCCCTGCTGGCCGAACTCGACCCGGTGCACGTCTACCTGCCGAGCTCCCCGATGAGCTTCACCAAGTTCACCGACGCCAACAAGGACATCGACGGAACCATGCACATCTGGGATGTGTGGAACCGTGTGGACTACCGCAAGTACCTCGACTACACGCCGCGCTTCGCCGACGAATTCGGCTACCAGGCGCCGCCCGCGTTTAGCACGCTCACCCGCGTGGTGCATGATGACAAGCTCGAACCGTTCGGCAAGCAGATGCTCGTGCACCAGAAAGCCTCTGGCGGCAACTATAAGCTCGCCCGTGGCATGCGCTCGCATCTGACACCGGGCACCATCGACGAGGTGAGCTACAACGCCGACGGCACCCGCAACTGGCTGATCGACACCGACAACTGGGCCGATATCGAGGACTGGCACTGGGCATGCCAGCTGCAGCAGGCGCAGGCCATCCGCTTCGGCGTGGAGCATATGCGCTCGCTGGAACCGGTGAACGCAGGCTCACTGATCTGGCAGCTCAACGACGATTGGCCGGTCGTCTCCTGGGCCGCAGTCGACTACGACGGCCACCGCAAGCCCCTGTGGTACGCCTCCCGCGACTTCTTCGCGCCGCGTCTGGCCACGATTCAGCCTCGCGTCTCCGACAAGGCCCGCGAGGACCTGAGCTGGGAAGGCAACCCCGTCGCCCCTGACCACCTCGAACTGATCGTGCTCAACGACACGCTCGCGCCGTGGGCCGGCACCTGGACGGTGCGCCGCGTGACGCTGGTCGGCGAGACGCTCGCCTCGACCACGTTCGACGTGACCCTCGACCCGGTGGCGCACATCGGATTGCCGCTGCCGGCGGACGTCGCCACGTTCGGCGATTCGGCGAACGAGCTCATCGTGGCCACCCCGTCCGATGACGCCTTTGTCCGCGTGATCTACAACGGCACCGACGTCATCGACCAGAAGCTCGAGCCCACGCCGTTCAAGGCGAGTGCGGAGCCGGCGGATGACGGCTATGCGCTGACTGTCACGGCCACGGGTTACGTGCGTGACCTGTTCTGCATGGTCGACAAAGTCGATTCCGCGGCCTCCATCGACGGTGGTCTGGCAATTTTGCTGCCGGGCGAATCGGTGACCTGGCATATCGCCAGCAATGCCACGGTAGACCCGCAAGCGTTCGTTGCGGCAAACGTGTTGCGCTGTGCCAACGACCTGAAGCACTGAGCGCCATTGGCATCGCGGATCTGCTGGTCCGGACCGAGTTCATCGGATATCGATCCGGACCGCAGTCGATGCGGCGCTCACGGTCTTGGAAACGCCGGGGCCGGAAATGGTATGGCATGATTAAATGAACTTAACCGTTTGATTTACGTCGTAGGAGGCAGTATGGGTAAGGCCAAGGTCACCATTTCAGACGTCGCGCGGGCGGCCGGCGTCTCCAGCAGTGCCGTCTCGTATGCGTTGAACGACAAGCCCGGCGTCTCCAGCGAGACCCGTGAAAAGGTGTTGCGAGTCGCTGAAACGATGGGGTGGAAGCCGAACAGCGCTGCCAAGGCATTATCCGATGCGAGCACACGGTCTATCGGTCTGGTGCTGAGCATGAATCCCGAGGTGTTCGCCGTGGAGTCGTATGCGATGGCACTCATCGTCGGTCTGGGCGCCGAACTGGAAAAGCGCGACTATTCGCTGCTGCTGCGCATCGTGCCGGACACAAGCAGCGCTTTGCGCATCCATCGCAATTGGATTGCTTCCGGCAGCGTGGACGCCGCCTTGGTCACCAATGTGGAAATCGGCGATCCTCGAATCGAGCTGTATAAGGAACATCCTGAATCGCCGGTGTTGGTGATCGCCGACCTATCCGTGACCAAAGGGTTGCCGACACTGTCGAGTGATGAGGCCCACGGTGCGCGGCAGATTGTCGACTGTCTGCATGAGCTGGGGCACCGGCACATTGCACGTATTGCCGGACCGGAACGCTTTGCGCACACGTTCGTGCGTGACCGTATTTTCAACGAGGAGATCGTGGCGCTGGGCATGCGCTACGATTGCCTGCACTCGGACTACACGCCGGAGCAGGGCGGAGAATGCACCTCCCGCCTGCTTTCATTCCCCGATTCGCCCACGGCGATTGTGTACGACAATGACGCGATGGCCATCGAAGGCATGCGCGTGGCCTCGGAACAGGGGTTGAGCGTGCCGGATGACATCTCCATCGTGTCATGGGACGATTCGTTCATGTGCACCGTTACGACACCGTCCATCACCGCGCTGTGGCGGGATATTCCCCGCTTGGGCAGCCGTGCGGTGCCTATGTTGTTCAAGCAGATTGATGGCGAAAAGGTGTCTAACGCCACCGAATCACCGTATGAATTGATGGTGCGTGATTCCGTGGCGCCCCCCCGTGAACGGTGAGTGAACAGGGCAGATGAGCATCGTGGCATTGGGTGAGAACTGACGATTTGCATGGGGCAATGGCGTGGCGTCGATGGTGTTCGATGCCGCCAGTGATGCACCAGTGCGTCTGGTTGGTCTCTCTGGCCGCGGCATGGCTGAGACCGGCATCGATGTCCTTGATTTTTCAAGCGATTGCGGAATCAAGCGATTAAGCTACTTTGACGTACTGTTGTATGGCGATACATGACGTCTTAGGCATATCTCCGTCTTCTTTTGGCGTGTCGTGCCGAGTTCAATGCCTTACACTGTACTTAAGCGCTTCAGTTAAGCAACGATGCTAGGCACTGCAATAATCGAAGGAGACTCTTATGAACACCTACGCAGCTACCGCTTCTACTGCTTATTCTTCGGGAAAGACCGTCGCGAAGGCAGTCGCACTGTTCGCCGTCGGAATTCTTCTTGTCGTCATGGGCACAACTCTTGCGACGGCGATTCCGGCTATTGCGGAGGGGATGATCGGGATGACCTCCATTGTCCTTCTCGCGGCGGTGGGGGTCACCACCTACGCCTCTTTAGTATTCGTGGAAATGAACCGATAGATATTCTTTCAAGCTCCTTGCTCATGCACATGAAAGGGTGAAGTAAATGCAGATTGAAGCCAAATACACGCTTGGTGTCCCGGAAAACAAGGCGTGGCTCAACGAGCAGCGCGATAATCTTATGAACTTCGGCCACGCTTTCCCGTCTCCGGGCGGTGGTTCGTATTGGCTGGGCGATGACGGCACTCCATGGAGGGATCGCAACCGCGAGACGTGGATTACCTGCCGCATGACGCATGTGTACTCTCTGGCAGCATTCGTGGGTCATCCGGGCGCCGAGGCGTTGGTCGATGCCGGCCTGCGCGGCTTGCGTGGCGAACTGCATGACGACGCGAACGGCGGCTGGTATGCGGCCGTTACCCCCGAAGGTGGCCGCATTGGCACCAAGCAGTGCTATGCGCACGCCTTTGTATTGCTCGCCTCCTCTTCGGCCACGCTGCTGGGCCGCCCCGGCGCGGCTGAACTGTTGGCCGACGCGCAGGACATGTTCCTCAAGCGTTTCTGGGATGACGAGGTTGACTTGTCCGTGGACACCTGGAATGAGGATTTCACCGAGCTTGACCCGTATCGAGGCCTCAACGCCAACATGCACTCGGTCGAGGCGTTCCTGGCCGTGTCGGACGTCACTGGCGACGAATCCTGGCGCGAGCGCGCGGGCCGCATCATCGACCATGTGATCGGCTGGGCGGAGAACAACAACTGGCGTATCCCCGAGCATTTCCACGAGGACTGGAGCCTCGATCTCGAATGCAACCGGGACAAGCCGGACGACCAGTTCAAGCCGTACGGCGCCACCCCGGGTCACGGCATCGAATGGGCCCGACTGATTACGCAGTATGCATTGAGCGCCGCCATCGCCGATTCCAAGAAGGCAAAGCTGATTGATGTGGCCGAGCGCCTGTTCCATCGCGCGGTCGCGGACGGCTGGGACGCCGACGGCGCGCCCGGCATCGTCTACACCACCGATTGGGAAGGCAAGCCGGTGGTCCACGACCGTATGCACTGGACGCTCGCAGAGGCCATCAACACCTCCTCGACGCTGGCCCGCGTGACCGGCAAGCCCGAATACGTCGAGCATTACGCCGAGTTCCTGCAGTACGCCGACGAATACGTCATCGACCACGTCAACGGTTCCTGGTTCCACCAGCTCGACCGCAACAACCGGCTGCTGAACACGGTCTGGCCGGGCAAGTCCGACCTGTACCACGCCACCCAGTCGATGATGATTCCACTCAACGACTCGTCGCGGTCCATCGCACCAGCTGCCAAGCAGTCCGGCTACTGACCGGGCGTTCCGGTTTCGACTTGTCTTATCGGCATACTTCCTTTTTTCAGTCTCTATAAGACGCCTATAATAAATGGGGCCACCGTTCGCGTTGAATGGTGGCCTCACTGGTTGCTATGGAGAGGGTTACTTCTTGGCCTGAGTGAGCTGTGTGGAAAGAGCGATAAGCAGCGAGGCAGGCACTATGGCGATGACGGCGTACAAGGAGGCCATGAATTCGGGGAAGCTGTATAAGGTGATGGAATTCACCGAGCGGGACCCGCATTACCGGGAGTATCTCCAGCAGATAGAGGAGTACAACCGGCTCGGCTATTCCCCGGAAGCGGAGACGGCAAAGCAGATAATATTGCGCAGCCTGTTTGCGGAAGTCGGCGATGGTGCGTATATCCAGGCACCGTATCACGCGATGTGGGGCGGGCATCACGTCCATTTGGGCCGCAACGTGTGGATCGCGTCCAACGTCACTGTTCTGCCGGGGGCGCATATCGGGGACAATGCGATCATCGGCGCGGGCTCCATCGTCACGAAGGACGTTCCGGCGAACGTCATCGCCATGGGAAGCCCGGCGAAGATCGTTCGGGAGATAACGCCGGACGACGATGTCCATTACGATCACGGCCAATCGATAGCCGACAACATCGTTACGCTGGATCAGCTGCAACAGTGGGAATAACGTAATCGACGTATGGGTGCACAGGCAATGATCCGGTCTGAACATTTCGCCTCTGTGCGGGCCGGCTCGTATGAGCTTGGGCTACAGTCTCACATCATGTCGGCTTGACGTGGCGGGCCATTGACGAGGCAGGATAATTCGGCGATGCGGGAGATGAACGCGCGAATCACCGGGGTGGCATCGAGCGGGTAGAGCAGTCCGTAGTGCATGACGACCGGATCGGGCCAGTCCACGGCCACGTTGACGAGCTGTGGGTGTGCGCTGGCCCACATGGGTTTGGGGATGAGCAGGTCGCCGGATTCGGCGCAGTCGTTGAACGTGTCGAGGTCGTAGTGGTCGATGTCGATCAAATCGATGGCGGGGCATTGTTCTAGCAGGTCCCGGGCCGTGTCGTTGGCGCCGCGATGACGTTTGAGAATGCGGATGCGTGTGCCTTCGAGGTCTTTCAATGTGAGCCGTGCGCGTCTCGCCAATGCGTGATTGCGCGGCACGGCCACGCATAGTGGCTCGGAATCGAGGGCGAGGGTGTTGCAGGTGTCGTTCCAATAGCCGGTGTCGAAGGCCGTGGATATCAGATCGACGTCCTCGCCGAGGTGGGTGACGATGTCGTTGATCGCTTCGGAGTCATCGGGCATCGACACCAGTTCCAGGCGGATGTCGGTGTGCTTGCCGGCGTCGCGCTGCCATAGGTCGAGGATACGGCGGCCGGGGCGCAGTATGGAAACGCCAAGGCGGATGGTGGCGATGCCGTCGGTGCTGCGCCGTTGTGCACGACGTAGACTCTCCTCGCATTGGCGCACGATCATCTGCGCGTCCTCGACGAACTCCTTGCCGGCTTTTGAGTTGCACGCCGCTGCGTGATCGGTCGAACAGCGTCAGACCGTATTCCTTTTCGAACGTATTGATTTGTTTGGCCACCGCCGGTGTGGAAATATGCAGACGATGGCCGGCCTTAGCGAAGCTGCCGGTCTGCGCGGCGGCGCGATCGGCGTGGCCGTATTCGGTGTGGTCGCCACCTTCACGCCCTCGCTTGACGGCTCCCTGTGTGTCGTGTTCGTTGCGGCCGAAGTCGGTGCGGAATGGCGCGTTCAACCGGAACGTGGGGTCAACAGGATGGCTCACCAGTTCCTCGAAAAGCTCATGGGTGCGTTCCGGCGTGTGATACCCGGCGTTGGGCTCCGCCTTGATCGGCGTATTGCCCGAACCAGTTCAGTAGCAGATTGTGTACGGGCGTGCGCACCGGGAACAGCAGCGGCACATCCTTGAGATTCTGCGGGGTCAACGATTCGCGTTCCGCCAGCGGGTGGTTTCCGGGAACCATCGCTGACCAGTGCTCTGTAATGCCGGTGCGCAGGAACTCGTATTGGCTGACATCCACCGGATCGGTAAGCAGGCCGAAGTCCATGAGACCTTGCTCAATCTGTTCCTGAATAATGTCCGATGTGGTGCTGGTGACCCGGAATCGCACGTTGGGATGCTGCTCGCGAAAAGCAGCCATGCGCTGGGACAGCAATGTCATGCCGCGCACTTCGCCGCATCCCACGGCGATTTCACCGCTGAGGTTGTTGCCGGATTGCTTCAATTCGAATTCGGTTTTGTCCGCCAGCGAAACGATGGTCTGCGCACGTTCGCGCAGCAGCCGGCCTTCCTCGGTGAGCGTGATGGTGTGACTGCCGCGTTCAAACAGCGTGACGCCCAATTCCTCTTCCAACTGTTTGAGCTGACGGGAGAGCGTCGGCTGGGAAATACGCAGCAACTGCGCGGCCCACGTGATATTGCCTTCCTCGGCAACCGCCAGAAAATATCGCAGGACGCGCAGTTCCATCCTCGGGGCTCCTTCGGTGTGGACGGACTTCTATTGCCATTATGCCCGCCGTCCGTGAACTCATTATGCCAAACGCGGATAGTCTCGGTAATGACGCGGCGAACAGCATGCGAGAGGCGGTGCTCAATAGCGAAAGCCTCTCGGCTGCCGTCGTTGGTCGTGATGATACTGGAGACCATGAAGCTCGTGCGGCGGCGGTCTAGGGCGAGGTCGAGAAAGAGGTAACGGCGTGACGCTTGATAATAGGTCAGACAGTAGGGTGGCGGCGGAGCAGTGCCGAGCATGAGCAACGATCAGCGGCCGCAGGCAATCGAAGTGCGCGGGGCGCGCGTGCATAACCTGAAGAACATCGACATCGACATTCCGCTGGGCGAATTGGTGGGCGTGGCCGGCGTCTCCGGTTCGGGCAAGAGCTCGCTGGCGCTCGGCGTGCTGTATGCGGAAGGTTCGCGGCGCTACTTGGAGGCGTTGTCCACGTACACGCGACGCCGCCTGACCCAGGCCAGTCGCGCCCAAGTGGACGAAGTACTGCACGTGCCGGCCGCGCTGGCCCTGCACCAGCGGCCCACGGTGCCTGGCATCCGTTCGACGTTCGGCACGATGACCGAACTGCTCAACAGTCTGCGGCTCCTGTTCTCCCGCGTCGCCTCGCACGTGTGTCCGCATTGCGGGGCGCGCAACGAGTCGACGCTGAACGTGGCGGCCGGACTGCCTATCACCTGTGCTGGCTGTGGCAAGGAATTCCACGCGCCCGGAGCCGAATCGCTCGCTTTCAACTCGGCCGGCGCCTGCCCGACCTGCTCCGGAACCGGCATTGTGCGCGAAGTGAACCGTGCGGCCCTGGTGCCGGATGAGTCGAAAAGTATCGACGACGGTGCGGTGCTGCCATGGGGCTCGCTCATGTGGGACCTTATGAAGCAGGTGTGCGGCGCGATGGGCGTGCGCACCAACGTGCCGTTCAGCGAGCTCACGCCCGAAGAGCGTGACATCGTATTCAACGGGCCGGCCGTCAAAAAGCATATTCTTTACAAGCCGAAGAAAGGCGACGATTTCGCCGAACTCGATTTCACCTACTTCAACGCCGTATACACGGTGGAGAACGCGCTCGCCAAAGCCAAGGACGAGAAAGGCCTGAAGCGCGTGGCTCGATTTCTCAAGGAGGGACCATGCGCCGACTGCGGAGGTACCCGACTGAGCGCCGCAGCCCGGGCCCCGCATGTGCGCGGGCTGAACCTGGCCGAAGCCAGCGCGATGACCTTGGATGCGGCGGTGGATTGGGTGCGCGGCGTGCCGGAATCTCTGCCCGCCGACATGCGGCCGATGGCCGCCAACATCTGCGAATCATTCCTGGACGTGGCCCGCCGACTGTTGGATTTGGGCCTCGGCTATCTGGCGCTTGACCGCGTCGGTGCCACGCTTTCGACCGGTGAACGCCAGCGTGTGCAGCTCGCCCGTGCCGTGCGCAACCGCACCACTGGCGTGCTGTATGTGCTTGACGAGCCATCCATCGGGCTGCACCCCTCGAACGTGGACGGACTGCTCGGCGTGATGCACGATCTAGTGGCGGACGGCAATTCCGTGGTGGTCGTGGACCATGACGTGCGCGTGCTCAAAGCCGCCGACCATCTCATTGAAATGGGACCGGTTGCCGGCGCCGAAGGCGGGCATGTGATCGCGCAAGGCACGGTAGACGAAGTGACGGCGAATCCAAGTAGTCGTATTGCGCCGTTCTTGGCCGATAATGTGAGCGCGCGCATCCGTGAGCGCGTGGCGGAACCGCAGGTGTTCGACCTTGGCCACATTCGCATGACAACCAGCCAGTTGCATACGGTCAAGCCGCTGGACGTTGATATTCCGCGCGGCCGGCTCGTGGCGGTGACAGGCGTCTCCGGCTCCGGTAAAACCACGATGGTGCTCGAATCGCTGATTCCCGCGCTCAAAGCGCAGTCGGCGGGGGAGCGGTTGCCGGAACATGTGCGTGAACTTGAGGCCGAGGGCATCCATCGTGCGAATCTCATCGACGCCACGCCGATTGGCGCAAACGTGCGCTCCACCGTGGCCACCTATGCCGATATTCACGACGAACTGCGCCGCGCCTTCGCCCGATGCGATGCGGCCAAGACGGGCGGCTGGAAGGCCGGCGATTTCTCGTACAACACTGGACGGCTGCGTTGCCCCACGTGCGACGGCACCGGTTCGATCTCACTCGACGTGCAGTTCCTGCCGGACGTGACCATCGAATGCCCGGACTGCGGTGGTTCCCGGTATGCGTCTGAAGCCGGCGCGATTCGGCGTGCGGTTAAGGGAGAATCTCACCTTTCACTGAGTCTGCCCCAACTCATGGCAATGAGCGTGGATCAGGCATTGGCCGTGACCCACGACCTCAAGAAGGTCCACGCACGTCTGACCACCTTGCATGATTTGGGTCTTGGGTATCTGACACTCGGCGAACCGACGCCGGCGCTTTCGGGCGGCGAAGCCCAGCGGTTGAAGCTCGCCAGCGAAATGGGCAAAGCCCAATCGGACGCGGTATTCGTGTTCGATGAGCCGACCATCGGTCTCCACCCGCTCGACGTGCGTGTGCTGCTGGGCGTGTTCGACCGGCTTGTGGCGAGCGGCGCAACAGTCGTGGTCATCGAACATGACCTTGACGTGATCGCCAATGCGGACTGGATCATCGACATGGGTCCGGGCGGCGGCGAAAGCGGCGGACGCATCGTCGCCGCCGGGACGCCGGAACAGGTCGCGGCCAACCCAAGCAGCATTACTGGGCGGTATTTAGGGTAAGGCTCAACGGACATCTTTACCACGGCGCTTTTTAGGAATATGGCATGAGCCGGTGTGGGCGTGGCACGGGCTGTGGCTTTATCTTTTCTTTGGCTCACTCCCGAGAATGACATGTTAACCCGTATGGCGGTAACGCGCATTCGCATAGGGCAAGGCGCGAGTAGGATAACCGTCCGTGGTTCAGGTTCATGGCATGAGACGCGCAAGCGCGGACGCGAAATATCAGCAGATGACCGGGCAGCCGGTCAAACCGCTGATCCTCAAATTATGCCTGCCGGCCGTCATCTCCAATCTGGTGACCACTGCCTACAATCTCACGGACACGTTCTTTATTGGCCAGCTTGGCACCGCGCAGTCCGGCGCCATCGGCATCGCGTTCTCCATCATGACCGTGATGCAGGCGCTCGGCTTCTTCTTCGGCAACGGCGCGGGCAATTCGATGAGTCGCGAACTTGGCAAACAGAACAACGAACGTGCCTCCCGACTGTTGGCCGTGGGCTTCGCGGGCGCGGTGATTTCCGGTTTGGTAATTGCCGCGATCGGGCTGCTGATCCTGCGGCCGTTGGTCGTCATGCTGGGTTCGACCTCCACGATCGCCCCATACGCCGTGCAATATCTGACACCGCTGCTGGTCGCCGCACCCTGCGTATGCGGTTCGTTTGCGCTCAACGGATTGCTGCGATACCAAGGCCAGTCGGCATTCGGCATGATCGGGCTGGTGTCGGGCGCACTGCTGAATTTCCTGCTCGCGCCATTATTCATTTTCGTGGCCGGCCTGGGTATTTTCGGTGCCGGCCTCGCCACCGCCATCTGCCAGACGGTGAGTTTCGCGATTCTGACCACAATGAGCCGCAAATTCGGCGTGATGAAACTGTCCCTGCGCAATTGCAAGCCGGATGTGCTGCTCATGCGCGAAGTGGCCGGCGGCGGCCTGCCTTCGCTGATCCGCCAAGGCGCCGGCTCGATTTCCGTGACCTGCGTGAACATCGCCGCCAATCCGTTCGGCGACGCGGCCATCGCCGGCATGGCCATTGTGATGCGCATTATGTTGGGCGCCAACTCGGTGATCGTCGGCCTCGGCCAAGGTTTCCAACCGGTGTGCGGCTACAACTACGGTGCCGGCCTGTTCGCGCGCGTCAAAGAAGGGTACTGGTTCTGCGTGCGTCTCGCCACCTGCGTGCTCGTGGCGTTGGCGGTGTTGCTGTGGGTGTTCGCACCGCAACTGGTCGAGATCTTCCGCTCCGACCCGGCCGTGGTCGCGGTGGGTGTGGCCGCGCTGCATATCCAATGCTGCACGGTGATTCTCAACGGCTTCAACATGATGGGCAATATGATGACCCAGACCATGGGCCGCACCGGCATCGCCTCATTCCTGGCCCTGTGCCGACAAGGTCTGTTTTTGGCACCGATCGTACTGATTCTGCCGATGATGTTCGGCGTGCTCGGCGTGGAAATGGCGCAATCGGTGTCCGACGTGCTGACATTCCTAGTCACTATCCCGTTCATGCGGCGAATCCTGCATGAATTGCGGTGAATGGTAGATGGCAACTATGAATAATCGAAGTGCAAAGCGGGTGCCGAGCGTTCCTTCTCCCGCGTATATCGAATCGCTGTACCGCACCATGGCTGCCGCCCTTGGCCCGACCGGATGGTGGCCGGCTGAAACCACATTCGAGATTATGGTGGGCGCGGTGCTGACGCAGAATACGGCGTGGGGCAATGTGAATCGTTCGCTTGCGGCGTTGAACGCGGAGGGTGTGCTCGAACCCCATAAGCTGGCGATTATGGGGCCAGCGCATCTGCAGGAACTTATTCGCCCGTCCGGCTTTTATGTCAACAAATCCAAGACGGTACAGTCACTGAGCCGATGGTATGTGGAGCGTTGCGGAGCCTCACCTGAGGGCGCGGCAGATATTCCCGACGCCGAATTGCGGACCGAATTGCTCGGATTATTCGGTATCGGGGGCGAAACGGCCGACGACCTGATGCTATATGTGTTTTCGCGCCGCACATTCGTGGCCGATACTTATGCTCGCCGACTATTCGCCTTCCTTGGATTCGACGTGCCGGCCGGCTATCCGGCATTCCACAGGGCCTATTCGCCCGTGGTGCTGGATACGAGCCTCAGTGTCAAGGATTTGCAGGAATTCCATGGGCTCATTGACGAGTTCGGCAAGGCCTACCGCGACGACGCGGCCAAAAGCGAGTCCTTTTTGGGTGGATGGAGGGCTTGACTGCACGGCGAATCGTTCTCAATAAGAAAAGTGTGAGGCCCGCACGGTGCCAATCGCACATCTGAATCCAAGAAATGGCTGTTTGATGCTATTCCCGCGAATGTGCGATTGATTGATATTGTGCGTTTGCCTCACACTTTTCTTATTGAGAATGATTCGCTGCGATATGCCGCTTACTTGACAACCTTAAAACCGCCGGTCCATGGGGTCTGATTGGTGACGCCTTCAGCCGCTGCTGCTGCGGTCTTGTCCGGGTTGCGGTCGATGACCTGCACTGTGGCGCCAACCTTGACGGTGATGCCTGTGACGCCGGCAATCCGCTCTCCATCGAGCAGATCGACGACCCCTATCGCCGCGGCATCATCGCCGTGCACGATGCCGAAATTGCCGCCGAGCTCGACTGGCTGCGCTCAATGCTGGGTGTTGAAAACGAGTCTGTGACAGAATAGTTCGACCGACACAATCGCCAAAACGCCGAACAGGAGCCAATGATGACCGAAGACAAGCCGATCGCCAAGCCGATTATCGATGATGCGACGCGCGAGAAAATGGCGCTTATGTTCTCCGGCGAGGTCTACCTGCCGGATGATGTGGACGGCTTTTTTGATCTGCAGGCCGCCCAACGCGATCTCCAGCTTGAACTCAACGCCACACCGCTGACCAACCCGAAGCGCCGTACCGAACTCATGCAGGCGTTCTTCGGCGCGGCGGGGGAGGGTCTGTACCTCGAATGCCCGGTGTATGCGAACTGGGGCTGCAATACTTATTGGGGCGAGCGCTGTTACGCCAACTTCAACCTGACGCTGGTGGACGATGGTGAGATCTTCATCGGATCCCACACCATGATCGGCCCCAACGTCACGCTTGTAGCCACCGGCCATCCCGTGCGTCCGGACCTGCGCTATCAGGGTGCCCAGTATTCGTTGCCAGTCCACATCGGCGAGAACGTCTGGATCGGCGCGAATGTCACCGTGCTGCCCGGGGTCACCATCGGGGACAACGCGGTCATTGGCGCCAACTCGCTGGTCACCAAGGACATCCCCGCCAACACGATCGCCTATGGCAGCCCGTGCAAGGTAATTCGCGAAATCAACGAACGCGACGACGTCTACTACTGGCGCGACCGTCAATTCAGTGAGCGTTTTAAGCTCAAAGAGCAGTAGCGCCGCGTTATCGCTGCTTTGATGGAATGGTTATACCGTATACCATGTTGAACAGGTAAAAATCGCGTCGAGTGCCTTCTAGCTGAGTCACGAAGATAGTGGCTCACTCCCACACATCGAGCTTGCGGTCTTTGTAGAAACACTCACGGTTCTTGTCGCCGATTTCGCGTGCGACTTCGCAGGGTGCGCCGTAAGCGACCGAGTTGGCGGGGATGGAATGCGTCGCGACCGAGCCGGCGCCGATCACGCAATTGTCGCCGATGGTGACTCCCGGCAGAATCGACACATTGGCGCCAACCCACACGCTGCGCCCGAGGGTCACCGGAATGCAATACGTGTAATGGTACTCGCGCAGCACCGGCAACACGGGGTGGCCGGCGGCTCATTAGCACGGGGAACGGTTGAATGAGAAGTGGATTGGCATGTGGTGGTATCGATCATACTGATGCGTGTGCCGCCGAGCCTGTCCAGATGGCTGCCTATATGAACCAGTGACGGGAAATCGCGGGGAGAGAGCAAACGAGAGGAGTGTGCATGGGGCAGTTCGGTGTCATGATTGGCCAGTTGGTCGGATTCCTGATCATGCTGATGGTCGGATACGGATGTGTAAGGCTCCGGTTCTATGGGCAGACGGCGCTGGACGGCATGTGTTCGCTGCTGCTCAATGTGCTCATCCCTGTGCTCGTGTTCTCGAACGCCGTCGATGGCGCGGACCGCGCGCAGCTCGCCGCCAACTGGGGCGTAATGCTGCTGACCGCCGTGACGTACGCACTGCTTATCCTCGTATTTTGGCTGGTCGCCAAACTGCTGCGGCTCAAAGGCTCGCGCAGCCATGTGTTTCAGGCATCGCTGATTTTCGGCAACGCCGGATTCATCGGCATCCCGCTAATCATGGCGCTTTGGCCACAGAACGGCGCGATTTACGTGGCGCTGATGTCGATCATCGACCAGACGCTGCTCTGGACGTACGGCGTATGGCTGTGCGAGCCGGTCGCCGAAACGACTGGCGGCAACGCGATTGGCGCGCGAGGTGTGGTCGCGAACGGTTCGGTGAACGGCGCCGGTTCGGTGGGGGAGGCTGCGAACATCGGTTCTCCGGTGGCCGCCCGCCCCTCGCTAGGCACCCGCGTCCTCGGCCTGCTTAAACGATTCGTCAACCCCGCCTTCATCGGCGTGATGCTCGCCCTGATTCTGATTCTGCTTGGCGTCAAGGTGCCGGACATCATCCTCAAGCCGCTGCACACCATCGGCAATATGGCCACGCCGATGTCGCTGATCTACTTGGGTGGCCTGTTCGCGCTGACCAAGTGGTGGGGCGTCCTCAAACGCTACGAACTCTATGTTGGCCTAGTCGCCAAGATGATCGCATTCCCGCTCGCTTTCTATGCGCTGCTGACCGCGTTGGCCAGCGTGCTGCCGCAGCTGCCCATCACTCACGACATGATTCTGATGATTACCGTGATCGCCGGCCTGCCGACCATGACCACCATCGCCATGTTCACCGGCCGCAAGAACAACATGCCCGACTATGCGGTCGGCTTCGTGCTCGTAAGCACGCTGTTCTCGCTGGCCTCGCTGACGATCGTGTCGGCGGTCGTGTTCTAGTGCGCCGCGCATAGGCACATAACAGCTTTCATCACATACTCTTTGCGGCCTCATCAATGCAGCGCAGCGCGTCGTATTCGGCTTCGACCGGCTCCAGCCATTCGTTCGAAGCGCCGTCCACTACATTCATAATGACGATATGCGCGAAATCGCGGCGTCGACAGTTCGCCAGACATGATCGAGGCGGCACGTAAAACCTATCCTGACGTTGATTTCCAACTGTGCGATGTGTCTACGCAACTGAATGATCTGCCGACTGACTTCGACGTGGTGTTCTCCAACGCCTGCATCTAATGGGTGCCGGACCATCCGCATCTGATTCCCGGTCTGCTCGCCCGGCTCAAGATCGGGGGGTGCTGGCCGTGCAGACGCCGATGAACTATGAGGAGCCGATTCACCGCATCATCGGCGGTATCGTGCACTCGCCCGAGTTTGCGGACAAGCTGTCGCAACAGCGCGAATTCTACAACCTCACGCCGCCTGAATACTGGGAGTTGTTGCACGCGCATACCAACGCCTTCCGCATCTGGAAAACCACGTACATGCACACGCTGCCCTCGCATGAGGCGATTATGGACTGGTATCGTGGCACCGGCATGAGGCCGTATCTGCAAGCGCTTGACGGCGCCGGGCACGGTGACGGTCTGCTCGCCGATGGCCTTGAACATGTCGTCGAGGATGCGGCCGGCGCGAAGCCCGTTGGACTTGGCCCAGTCCTTCACGTCCTCGACCCCGGCCCGTTTCATGCCCGCGGGGCCGCCGTATCGTTCGAGCAGCGCGAGCGTCGCTTCGCGGGTGATCCGTTCGCCCTTGAGCGCGCGTTCAAACGCGGGGTGGGTCTGCAGCAGCAGGCTCCGCAGGCGGTTGACGTGGCGGGTGGATTCGTGGGCGAGGTCCTCGTCGTGGCCGGCGAGCAGCTTCAGCGCGGCGAGGGTCTCGTCGTCCAGGCCCGCGTCCCTGAGCGTCTCGGGCGATAGCTGCACGGTCCTGCGCATGGCCGTGCCGGGCAGGTAGGCGACCGCGATCCCCATGTCCCGCGCCACCGTCAGGGGCAGGGAGCCTATGGTGTTGGGCTGGTCCACGACCAGCAATACGCGGTCGCGCCTGGAGAAGTGTTCCAGCATCGAGCGGATGGCCTTCTCGTCCTGTTTCAGCGGCTTGTCGTACAGGGTGTCGCCGTCCCGGTCGAGGGCGTGCGCGCCCTTGCCCACGTCCAGGCGGACCCACACGTCGATGTCGTCCGGGGTCATCATCGTTCCTCCCGTCATGAAGGTTTTTCCGGTCGCCGTGGACTCGGAGGAGCCCCGGACGTCCGGCGCCGCACCCACATTACGACGAGACCTGCGCCATGCGCCCCTGAAGCGTCCGTGCAGCCGGCCTGGTTCCTATCGGCGGTCACATCGGGCGTCCCCGTTCCCGGCGACAACACCCCCGGATCATCAACGACAGGGCAGGAAAGTCATACCAGGACCGGCGACCCGGCCCCGACCGTCGGGACCTACCAGACATGGTAATGGGCAGCACTTCAGGTCGGGCAGGGCGAACGGGCTGAGGGGCAGATCGAGCAAACCGAGCAAGCCAAGCAAGCCAAGCAAATCAAGCAAGCCAAGCGTCTGCGGCTACGCGTGCCTCAGTCCGTCGAACGCGTCAAAGCAATGGGCCTGTACCGTGATTACCGGGCCTTGGAGAAGAACGACAAGGTGGCGCTAACCACTGCTTTCTCCACGGCGCTGGGTGGCATTATGGTCATCGTCAAGCTGGCGATGGGCTTGTGGACGATGTCCGTGCTGCTCATCGTGAGCGCCGTGTATTACACGATGCTATGCATTTCACGATTCTTCATTGTCAAAGCGCACACTCGCACCGTCAAATAGCCGATCGCATGCAACGGTTCGCTCAGGAAAGGAACGTTTGCCATCGCACCGGCGCACTGCTGTGCTTCATCGGGTTGAGCTACGCGGCGTTCTCACTGACCATGTTTTTTACCGGTTCGCCGAACGAGTATGGTGAGATTATTGCCATTACGGTAGCCACGATTTCGTTTATCAAAATCGGCATAGCTATCCGCGGCATGATTGTCTCGCATAAGACCCGCACCCCCCCTTGACTCATCGGTTAAATTTGTGACCTTCATTGACGCAATGCTTTCGCTGGTGGTCACGCAGGATGTGCTTTTAGAGTCCCAGGGAACCGCGCACGCGGCACAATCCTCGGACCTGTTCGGTATTGGGCTCGGTACTGTGGCCGTAATTATCGGTTTGTGGATGCTATTGCGCCGCAAGTGGACTGTTGCGCCAAATTTCAACGGACGAACCGATTGATGTGGGTAAGTGCAGGGGGCATGGTACAACGGCCGCATGAGCATCCAACCCGATTCAGTGCCGCGTCGCAATGTCTGATTAAAATCAATCAGGCAATACCTTTCTGACGAGAAGGAATCTATGGCTCAAAAGCGCCCTGTAGCGGTAGATAAACGCCGCAAACGAATCTACACCATACGACGAATCATAGTGTTTGTATGCGCGCTGGTGTGCTGTGTGCTGGCAGTTTTCTCGACTATGGGAGCCATGCGCGCTTGGCCCCGCCCCGGCAGCGGCAATGGGAACGCAACGCCATCTCAATCAGCGGCTAAGCAATCCGTGACGCAACCAACTTCATTTGTTGAGCGCCAGCAGGTGCCTGTCTTCAACCATGCGATTCAAGAACAGCGGAACAAAGAAGCACAACGCGCGCGGTGGAGCAATCCTACTGGTAAGCAACCCAACCTATCGCAGTATTCCAATTTGAGCGTGGACGTCAGCCTCGCCAAGCAAGAGGTGTACGTCAAGTCCAATGGCAAGACCATCTACACGATGATCGCCAGCACTGGCATGGATGACGCCACACCGTACGGCACCTATACCATCAGTGCGCGCGGAGATCATTTCTATAATGCATCTGAAGGCATGGGAGCCGATTATTGGGTGCAATTCTACGGCCCGTATCTGTTCCACTCGGTGCCCACCGGCCAGAACTTCGGCGATTATCTGGAAGATGAGGCAATGAAACTTGGACAGCCCGCCTCACACGGTTGCGTGCGCCTGACCGTGGCCGATGCCAAATGGTTCTACGATCAGGTGCCGGATGGCACGCCGGTGACTATTGCATAGCAATCGTATGGCGTCGGCAGACTGGTGCTTTGAGGCTCGACTCATCAGAGGAAATGCTATCGGTTCAGGAAAGAACCCGGTCAGCGCTCCTCAGGTGGTCGATACTGGTCGTCTGAGGTAAAGCAAGTGCGGTATACCATGACCATGATTAGGCCATCGGCCAGCAGTGTCAGCGCGGCAATCGCACCGAACACCACGAACTGATATTTGGCGGCATTCAGCGGATCGCCACCGGCAATCACTTGGCCGGCCATCATGCCAGGAATCGTTACGATGCCGCTGGAAGCCAGCGAAGCAGTGGTTGGCAATAGGCCCAAACGAATCGAGGAGACGATGGAGGGACGCGCTGCCTCCCAAGGGGTTGCACCCAACGCCAGCATCATATCCACTTCGTCGCGCCGCTCTTCCATGCTTTCATAGAATCGGCTCAACCCCACCGCCAAGGCAGTGACGGTATTGCCCAACAACATGCCGGTCAACGGCACTACCAGCTGCGGCGCATACCACGGATGAGGGCGCACAATGAGTTCGGTGACCAGCGCCAGCATAAGCAGCATTGTGATGACCAAACTCAGAAATATCGGGCCAGCCAGACCCCTGGGAATGCCTCGGGCGCGCGACATCACGATTTGCACGGCGGCAATCAGCATAACCGCCATCAATGCGAACACCATCCACACGCTGTTCGAACGGATTACATAGCCAATAATGAAACCCATGGCGCACAGCTGCACCAATGCGCGGCATGACGACCACATCAAGGTCTTGCCAATACCCATGTGCATCAGTTCGCTGATAATGGCCGCCGCGGCCACCATGCCCAACGCCAGGACGAGACCCCAGACGTCGATGTCGTAGGCGCCGTTCATGGGCGCACCTCCTTATCCCGCGTCAGATCGGTGAGCCGTCCCGCATCGAGCATCAGCGTGCGGGTGGCGCGTCCGTCCGGCGGACGGTGTCGGATGCGGATGATCGCCATGCCGTGTGCGGCCGCGTCCGCCATGATCGCGGCCACTTTGGATGCGTTGTTGTCGTCGAGTCCGGCGTCCACCTCATCGGCCAGCAGCACTTTCGGGTCGGTGAGCAGCGTGCGGGCCAACGCCACGCGCGCCGCCTGGCCGCCCGACAGATCATGCGGCGCGCGCGTCAGGTCGATGTCCTCGCATCCCATCGCGTCCAGGGTCGTGCGGATGCGTTCGTCGGGCAGCAGCCGCGCGGCCTTGCCCCCCTTGCCTCGAATCGCGAGCGTCCAGGGCAGCCGAATCGCCTCGGCCACGTCCTTGCCGGTCAGGGTCGGTTTTTGCGGCAGGTAGGAGACGTCCCGCCGCCATTGCTGCGCGCTGAATTCGTCACTGCCCACGCCGTCGAGGACGAACATGCCGTGCGCGTGCGGGTTGAGTCGGGCGCATGCGGTCAGCAGACTCGATTTGCCGGAGCCGGATGGGCCCACCAGGTCGATGATGTCGCCGCGCTCCATGCCGAAGGACAGGTTGTCGAACACCGTGCGTTCGTCGTCCGCCGGCGATTGCGCGGGGACGACGCAGGACACGGACATGGCTTCGAAGAAGGATCGCATATTCATCCAGTCTAGTCAGGGGTTCACGTGGGAAACCCCAGTGTTCACTTCCTGTATACCCGGTGTGGCATAATAACCAAGGCAATTTTTGGGCTTTGCCTAAGCTAGTTTGAATTTGAAATAGGTGAATAACGTGGCACAGACTACTAACGACATCAAGAACGGATCCGTCCTGAACCTCGACGGCCAGCTGTGGACCGTCATGAAGTTCCAGCACGTCAAGCCGGGCAAGGGCCCCGCCTTCGTGCGCACCACCATCAAGAACGTGCTTTCCGGCAAGATCGTCGACAAGACCTTCAACGCTGGCATGAAGATGGAATTCGAGACCGTGGACAACCGCACCCTCCAGTACTCCTACGAGGACGGCGACAACTTCGTGTTCATGGACATGACCACCTACGATCAGATCATGATTCCGAAGACCCTCGTGGGTGACAAGGCCAAGTTCCTGCTCGAAGGCACCGACTGCCTCATCTCCTTCCACGACGGCACTCCGCTGAACGTCGACCTGCCGGGCTCCGTGATCCTGACCATCACCCACACCGAGCCGGGCCTGCAGGGCAACCGCTCCAACGCCGGCACCAAGCCCGCCACCGTGGAGACCGGCGCCGAGATTCAGGTGCCGCTGTTCATCAACGAGGGCGACCGCGTCAAGATCAACACCGAGGATGGCTCCTACACCGGCCGCGAGAACTGATTTTCTCCACGCAACATACCTAGTCGACAGTCGAACCAAAGGACCAGCAGTATGGCACGTTCCACCGCGCGCAAAAGGGCGTTGAACACTCTGTACGAGGCCGACGAAAAGGGTCAGGACATCCTTTCCCTGCTTGATGAGCGCATCGCGCATCCCGGTGCTCAGACCCCGCTTCCCGACTACGCCATCGACATCGTCAAGGGCGTGGCCGAACACCGCCGCCAGATCGACATGACCCTGGACGATCACTCCACGGGTTGGAAGGTCAGGCGCATGGGCGTGGTCGATCGCAACATCCTGCGTATCGCTGCTTGGGAGATCCTGTTCAACGACGAGGTGCCGGACAAGGTGGCCATCGACGAGGCCCTGGCATTGGCCAAGACCCTGTGCGATGACGATTCACCTGCCTTTATCCACGGCCTGCTTTCCGCGGTGTGCAATGCGAAGAACACCGAGCCCGCGGGATCGGTGGACGATGAGCCCGCCGAGGAATCGAACGAACCGGACCAGTCCGGTCAAACCGATTTTCCTGCATCCGAGCCCGTCGCCCCGTCCGCTGAGACCCAGCCGACGGTCGATTAGTCATTTGTTTTCAAGCCTCCCTCCGGGAGGCTTTTTTATGGACGGAACAACTTTCCGCTGTGATTGTCCAAGCCGGTTGTGAGCCGGCTGCCCCGCCAGCGGGGCGAGACTTCGCGCGCACCGGCGTGTGAGTCTGCGCTGGCCGTTAACCTTGGTACGAATACCCGAAAAACATAAGGGGGTTTTGGTGAGCCAGAACGAGTCCGGAACCATCGCAATTCCGATGTATGACAAGGACGATGCAGTCCTCGTTTTGGAAGACGGACAGGTATATGTGGGGGAGCCGTATGGCGCCCTGGGCGAGACGACCGGTGAGATCGTCTTCGCCACCGGCATGACCGGATACCAGGAGACGCTCACCGATCCGAGCTACGATCGCCAGATCGTCGTGCAGACCTTCCCGCACATCGGCGATACCGGCGTGAACGGCGAGGATCCCGAATCCTCGCGCATCTGGGTGGCCGGCTACATCGTGCGTGATCCCTCCCCGAACGTGAGTAACTGGCGTGCTGAGGGCAGCTTGGACGATGACCTGGTCAAGAACGGCATCGTTGGCCTGAGCCATATCGACACCCGTAAGCTGGTACGCCACCTGCGTTCCGCAGGCGTGATGCGCGCCGGCATCTTCTCCGGCGAGGCTTTGGTCGATGCCGCTACCGGCAAGCTCAAGACCATCGAGCAACTGCTTGAGGATGTCAAGAACACCCCGCAGATGCAGGGCCTGAGCCTGTACGACGAAGTCTCCACCAAGGAGACTTACACCATCGAGCCGTGCGGCGAATACGAAGGCAAGGAGCCGCTGTACACCGTGGCCGCCGTGGACCTTGGCATCAAAGGCATGACCCCGCATCGTATGGCCGAGCGCGGATGTCGCGTGCACGTGGTGCCCTCCACCATCACCTTTGCCGAACTCGAAGCCCTGAACCCGGACGGTGTCTTCTTCTCCAATGGCCCGGGCGATCCGGAACAGGCCGGCCCCGAAATCGAACTGTTGCGTCAGGTGCTCGATGCCGGCTACCCGTTCTTCGGCATCTGCTTCGGTAACCAGTTGCTGGGCCGTGCGCTCGGCTTTGGCACTTACAAGCTGAAGTTCGGCCATCGTGGCATCAACCAGCCGGTCAAGGATCTGACCACCGGCAAGGTCGAGGTCACCGCCCACAACCACGGCTTCGCGGTCGACGCCCCGATTGGCAAGCAGGTCGATGCACCATTCGAAAACGGCAAGTACGGCAAGGTGTTCGTCTCCCACATCGATCTGAACGATGACGTGGTCGAAGGCCTGCAGTGCGTGGACATTCCCGCGTTCTCCGTGCAGTACCACCCGGAGGCCGCAGCCGGTCCGCACGATGCGGCCTACCTGTTCGACCGTTTCTGCGAACTTATGAAGAACAACCCCAAGGAAGGTAAGTGATATGCCGAAGCGCACCGACATCAAATCCGTGATGGTCATCGGTTCCGGCCCGATCGTGATCGGTCAGGCTGCTGAGTTCGATTACTCGGGCACCCAGGCATGCCGCATCCTTCGTGAGGAAGGCATCCGCGTCATCCTTGTCAACTCCAACCCGGCCACCATCATGACCGACCCGGAGATGGCCGACGCCACCTACATCGAGCCGATCGCCACCCCGATCCTCGAGCAGATCATCGCCAAGGAACGCCCCGACGCGCTGCTGCCCACCCTCGGTGGGCAGACCGCGCTGAATGCCGCCATGGCGTTGGGCGAGGCAGGCGTGCTCAAGAAGTACAATGTCGAGCTGATTGGTGCTTCTCTGGAAGCCATCGACCGCGGCGAGGACCGTGAGCTGTTCAAGAAGGTCGTGGACGAGGCCGGTGCCGAATCCGCCCGTTCCCGCATCGCGCACAGCCTTGAGGAATGCGACAAGATCGCCGAAGAACTCGGCTATCCGCTGGTCGTACGCCCGAGCTTCACCATGGGTGGCCTGGGCTCCGGCATCGCCCACGACGAAGAGGAGCTGCACCGCATCGCCGGCGCCGGCATCCATTACTCGCCCACCGACGAAGTCCTGATCGAAGAGGGCATCGAAGGCTGGAAGGAATTCGAGCTCGAGCTCATGCGCGACCGCAACGACAACGTCGTGGTCGTCTGCCCGATTGAAAACGTCGACCCGGTCGGCGTGCACACCGGTGACTCCATCACCGTGGCCCCTTGCTTCACCCTGACCGATCGCGAATACCAGAAGCTGCGTGACATCGGCATCGCCATCATCCGCGGCGTGGGCGTGGACACCGGCGGCTGCAACATCCAGTTCGCCATCCATCCGAAGACCGGTCGCATCATCGTCATCGAGATGAACCCGCGTGTTTCCCGTTCCTCCGCTCTGGCGTCCAAGGCAACCGGCTTCCCGATCGCCAAGATCGCCACCAAGCTGGCTCTCGGCTACACGCTGGACGAGATTCGCAACGACATCACCCAGTCCACGCCGGCCTCCTTCGAGCCGACCATCGACTACGTGGTCACCAAGGTGCCGCGCTTCGCATTCGAGAAGTTCCCGGGTGCCGACCCCACCCTGACCACCTCCATGAAGTCCGTGGGCGAGGCCATGGCTCTGGCCGGCAACTTCCAGGAGTCCCTCGGCAAGGCCATGCGTTCCATTGACAAGCGTCACATGGGCTTCAACTGGGACGGCGATAAGCCGTCCGCAGATGAGGTAGCTGAGTTGCTCAAGGCCATTCATACGCCGACCGAACACCGCTACCTGCAGCTCATGCGTGCCATCTGGGGCGGCGCAACGCTGGATCAGCTGTATGCGGCCACCAAGATCGACCCGTGGTTCCTGAAGCAGCTGCTGCTCATCAACGAGACTGCACAGGCCGTGCGCGAGGCCGAGACTCTGACCCCGAAGCTGCTCAAGAAGGCGAAGCTCGCCGGCCTGTCCGACGTGCAGATCGCCCATCTTCGCAGCCTCGGCGACGAAGGCGAGAACACCATCCGCGAATTGCGCTGGAACTATGGCCTCAAGCCCGTCTACAAGACCGTCGACACCTGTGCCGCAGAGTTTGATGCGGCCACGCCGTACTACTACAGCTGCTACGCCGATGAGACCGAACTTCGTCCGCGTGAGCGCGAGGCGGTCATCATCCTGGGTTCCGGCCCGAACCGCATCGGTCAGGGCATCGAGTTCGACTACACGTGCGTGCACGCCGTGCAGGAGCTCGGCAAGGACTATGACACCATCATGGTCAACTGCAACCCGGAAACCGTGTCCACCGATTACGACATGTCCGACCGCCTCTACTTTGAGCCGCTCACCTTCGAAGACGTGCTCGAGATCTACGAGGCCGAGAAGAAGATGGGCCCGGTCAAGGGCGTTATCGTCCAGCTCGGTGGCCAGACCCCGCTCTCACTGGCCGCGCGTCTGAAGGCCGCCGGTGTGCCGATTCTCGGCACCACCCCGGAGTCCATCGACTTGGCCGAGAACCGTGAGCTGTTCGGCGAGGTCCTTAAGAAGGCGGAGATGAATGCCCCGCGTTACGGCACTGCCCTGAGCCTCGAAGAGGCCAAGGAAGCCGCACATCGCATCGGCTATCCGGTGCTGGTGCGCCCGAGCTACGTTCTCGGTGGCCGCGGCATGGAAATCGTTTATGACGACAAGCAGCTCAACAAGTACGTGGATCGCGCGCTTGCCGAGGCCCAGGCCGATACTGTGGTCTCTGGCCGTCTGCCCTCCCCGTTGCTGATCGATAAGTTCCTGCAGGATGCCATCGAAATCGATGTCGATGCGCTGTTCGACGGCAAGGAGCTGTACATCGGCGGCATTATGGAACACGTCGAGGAAGCCGGCGTCCATTCCGGCGACGCCGCCTGCACCCTGCCGCCGTCTACGCTGTCCGACGACCAGATTCGCCGTCTGCGCGAAGGCACCTACGCCATCGCCTCCGGCTGCCACGTGCAGGGTCTGATCAACGTGCAGTACGCCTTCATGGCCAACACGCTGTACGTCATCGAAGCCAACCCGCGTGCTTCCCGTACCGTGCCGTTCGCCTCCAAGGCCACCGGTGTGGCTCTGGCCAAGGCCGCCGCTCGCATTATGGCCGGCGAAACCATTGCCGACCAGCGCGCCAACGGTCTGCTGCTACCCAAGGGCGACGGTGGCGACATCCACCCCGGCCAGCAGGTCGCGGTCAAGGAATCCGTGCTGCCGTTCAAGCGTTTCCGCACTCCGGTGGGCAAGACCGTCGACATTCTGCTCGGACCTGAGATGCGTTCCACCGGTGAGGTCATGGGCTTCGACCGTGACTTCCCGCACGCCTTCGCCAAGAGCCAGCTCGCCGCCTATGACGGTGGCCTGCCGACCCACGGCAACGTGTTCATCTCCGTGAACGACACTGACAAGCGACAGTTGCCGCTGCTCGCAGTGCGCCTCGAAGAGCTTGGCTTCAAGCTTTGGGCCACTGAGGGCACTGCTTCCGTGCTGCGCCGTTACGGCATCGACTCAAACATCGTGGACAAGATCAGCACCCGTGTGGACACCGATCCGGAAGCTCCGGTTGAGGTGCATCATGCCGCCGGATCTGTGGGCAAGAATGTGGTTCAGCTCATCGAAGAGGGCAAGATCGACATGATTCTCAACACGCCGAACTCCCGCGGCTCCCGCTCCGATGGCTACTCCATCCGCGCCGCCGCCATCGCCGCCGATTTGCCGCAGTTCACCACCATTACCGAGTTCCAAGCCGCACTGCTCGCCATCGAGGCCGTGAAGCATAATGATTATCAGATCATGAGCATCCAGGAGCATTCGAAGCAGCTGTTCGAATTGGAGAAACAGGGGTTCTGATGGTTGCACCCAGCGATGAGGAGTTGCAGGCCCAGCGTTCCGATTTCGGTCTGCGTTTGAGCAATTCGATGGCCAAATACGGGCCATTGTGCGTCGGCATAGACCCGCACCGCAAACTCCTCACCGACTGGGGGTACAACGTCGACGCCGAAGGTGCCGAGCTGTTCTCCATGCGCATGCTGCAGGCCGCCAACGGTCGGGCCGCAGCCGTCAAATTCCAGACGCCGATGTTCGAGCGCTATGGAGCCAAGGGCTTTGAAGCGCTCGAGCGTGTGCTCTACGCTGCCCGTCAGATGGGTGTCATCACTATCGTGGATTGCCTGCGTGGAGGGCTCTCCACTACCATCTCCGCCATTGCGGATGCCTACTTCAAGCCTGGTGCGCCGCTATTGGCGGACGCCATCACCCTGCTGCCGTATTATGGCGCGCGTTCACTGAATGGATTGATTACCGAAGCGTTGGAAAACGGACGCGGCGTGTTCATCGCCTCGTTGACGTCCAACCCGGAGGGCATGAGTCTGCAAACCGCCATCCGTCAGTCCGGCGATTACCGGGGACGTACCGTGGCATTCGGTATCGCGTCCAACGCGCAGCAGCACAATGCAGGCATCGACGGTATGGGCTCGGTCGGGCTTATCATCGGTGCGACCATTGGCCAGTGGATGAAAGACTCCGGTGTGAACCCCTCCGAATTCACCGGCCCTATTCTCTCTCCCGGCTACGGCTGGCAGGGTGCCGAAGCCAAGGACCTGAAAACCGTGTTCCGCGGCACGCGCAGCAACGTGCTGGTCACCGTATCCCGTTTCATCGCCTCGCACGGGCCGGATATCGCTTCGCTGAGCCAGGCCACCGAGTCGATTGCGCTCGACGTGCGCCAGGCGCTGATGGAAGCCACCGCTGAGGGCGACGAAAACCAGTAACCCCACAGGAATCTGCTACTGCACATTGGAGGAATTCATGACCGAGAACACTCACGCTGGCCGTCTGATCGTCCTGACCGGGCCGACCGCCGTAGGCAAAGGCACTGTGGAGGCCAAGCTGCGCGCCGATCACCCGGAAGTGTGGGTGTCCGTTTCCGCCACCACACGCGATCCGCGTCCTGGTGAGGTCAATGGCGTGAACTACTGGTTCCTGTCAGAAGATGAGTTCCTGGCCAAGGAACAGGCGGGGGAGTTCTTGGAAACCGCAGTGGTGCATGGAATGGCCCATTACGGCACGTTGTTAAAGCCCGTCGAAGAGCATCTGGCTGCTGGTACACCCACGATTCTGGAGATCGATTTGCAGGGTGCCCGCCGCGTCAAGCAGCGCGCCTCTGAGCTTGATCTTGAGGTGGTGTACGTGTTCATTGCACCGCCGAGCTTCGAGGAGCTGAAGCGTCGTCTGATTGGCCGCGGCACTGAAACCGCCGAACAGCAGGCTCGCCGTTTGAAAACCGCCAAGGTGGAGCTGGCCGCCGAAAGCGAATTCGATGTGACTATTGTCAACGAGACCGTCGATCAGGCCGCAGCCGACCTGTGGAATGTCATCGCCCAGGAATACGGCTTGTAGTTGGGGAGCCGAGAACGAGCCTTACCGCTGTACCACCAACTGCTGGTGCAGAATTTTGGTGCTGTTCTTGGCTGGTGCCTGCTTCCATCGGATCGTGCTGGATTCATGGTGCTCGCTGACATAATGCCGCATCCATTCGAAGCACTGCTGGGTTTGGATGGCATCGCTTAATGCGCGGTGTTCCTCGTTATCGGCAATGCCGAATCGTACAATCAGGTCGGCGAGCCGGTGATGGCTCTGCTTGGGGAACAGGGCACGGCTGATTTGCATGGTGTCATAGTCGGCGCAGGCGAATCCGCATCCCGCAATATGGCGGGTGTTATAGTCCAGGAATCGCAGATCGAAGCTGACATTATGACCGACGATGGGCTCGGTCTCAGCCGCGGCGTTGGAATCGGCGAGCCAGGAAATGAATTGGGGGAGCACCCCGTCAATGGGATCATGGTCGGCGACCATCGCGTCGGTAATGCCGGTCAACGCGGTGATTTGACGAGGAATCGGGCATAACGGGTTGATGAGTTGCTGGAACTGGTCAACGACACGGCCGCCGCGCACGCGTACGGCACCTATTTCGGTGATGGCGCAACGGTTCGGATAAAACCCGGTGGTCTCCAAATCAAGCGCCACATAATCGGTGGGGAATCCGGTGGCGTCTTCGGCAATCGGGGTGCCGGCGGTCCAGTCGGGATGGGACTGCTGGCCAAAAACGGTAATGCCGGGAACGGTCACTGGACGCTCCTCCTATCGGTCGATGTTCGGTGATTTATTGTAGCGGCAGCCCAACCTGACGAAAAAGCCCCATATCTGCGAACCGGGTACAGGGGCGGGAAATCAGCTGATACAGCCGATTCGGTTACTGCTGTATATCGTCAAGTTTGTCTTGTATCAACTTGTCGAGGTCATTCAGCTCTTTAGACGGGCTGGCCGTTTCGTCCAAACTCGTGAGTGCGTCGTTCAGCTCCGTTGAGGCATCGTACGGATATTCGATGTCATAGTACTGATCCAAGAGATTGTGGTACTGGTTATAGACATCGGTGCCGTACTCGATGTTGTTGGGTCACCCAGGGCCTTCAACTGATCCATGAGGTCGCCGACCTTGGTCATGTAGTCCTTGAGTGTGGTGGCGTATTTGGACATTCCCTTGACCTTGGAATCACTCAGTTTGTCAAGAGCGGCGGTAATCCTTCGTCGGATTGCCGATATCGGGGGAAATAACGGATATATTTGGTAACGAATAATCGGGCTGTCGGGAAAGGTGACATATGAAACGGATAGTGGCAGGCATCGTGGCACATGTGGATGCAGGCAAGACCACACTATCCGAGGCGTTGCTGTATCGCACTGGTGAGATTCGCAAGTTGGGCCGCGTTGACCATGGCGATGCCTTTCTGGATACGAATTCGCTGGAAAAGGCGCGAGGCATCACGATTTTCGCGCATCAGGCACTGGTGGAGCATGGTGATCTGCGATTGACCTTGCTGGACACGCCGGGGCATGTGGATTTTGCGGCCGAAACCGAACGCGTGCTGCGTGTGCTTGACTACGCAATTCTGGTGGTCTCCGGTACCGATGGGGTGCAAGGGCACACGGAAACCCTATGGCGTTTGCTGGCAAGATATGGTGTGCCGACGTTCATCTTTGTCAACAAGTGCGATGCAGACGGATTCAACGGTGAAGCCGTGCTGGCCCAGCTGCGCAAACGACTGAGTGATGCGGCGTATCCGTTGCCTGCAGTCGATGGATTGTCCGATGACGATGAGGTGCCGTTAGGGGAGTCTGCCGAGGATATCGCCACACTGGATGAGACCGCAATGAACGACTATCTGGAGCATGGCGGGCTGTCCGTAGTCCGGTTGCGCGCAATGATCGCCGCGCGCGAACTGTTTCCCGTGTACTTCGGCTCGGCGTTGAAGTTGGAAGGCGTCGAGGAGTTCTTGGATGGAGTGGAATCTTTCACCGCCGAAACGCAGTGGCCGGAACGGTTCGCCGCGCGCGTGTTCAAGGTGGCCCATGACGGGCAGCACAATCGCATGACATGGCTGAGGGTCACCGGTGGCATGTTGAAGGCCAAGGAAATCGTATCGTCGTCAACACGGAAGACCGCCGAGCCGGCATGGGCCGAGAAAGTCGACCAGGTGCGTGTATACAACGGTGCCAAATTCGATACGGTCGCCGAAGTGCCAGCCGGTGCGGTATGTGCGGTGACAGGGTTGACGCAGACTTTCCCAGGTGAGGGATTGGGCTATGAGCCGGATGCCGAATCACCGTCGCTGCAGCCGGTATTGACATATACGGTGCTTCCTGCAGATGCGGGATCGGGCGATGCCGAAAACGTCGGCCGAGATGCTGCTCAGCGAAATACCGGACAGCATGGAGTGGATCCCGACAATTCAGATGATGCTCAGGAAGACAGCGGATTCGTGGCACGCCCCCGATTCGATGATCTGACTTTGCATAAGGTCATCACCGCATTGCGTGAGCTGGAGGACGAGAATCCGTTGCTGCATGTGGTGTGGGTGGAACGGCTAGCCGAGGTCCATGTGCAGCTGATGGGCGCAGTGCAGTTGGAAATCATTCAGCAGACCCTGCATGATCGTTTCGGTCTTGATGTGTCGTTCGGTCCGGGCTCGATTCTGTATCGTGAAACCATCACCGAGCCAATCGAGGGCATCGGCCATTTTGAGCCGCTCAGGCATTATGCCGAAGCGCATATTCTGCTCGAACCGGGGAAGCCCGGAAGCGGCATCAGCGTGGCATCTGCTTTGTCCGAAAACGATTTGGATCGTAACTGGCAGCGTCTGATTCTTACGCATCTGACCGAGCGTGAGCATCTCGGCGTGCTAGTTGGTGCACCGCTGACCGATATCAAGATGACACTGGTGGCAGGCAAGGCGCATCTGAAACATACCGAAGGCGGTGACTTCCGTCAGGCCACCTATCGTGCGATTCGTCAGGGTCTGATGGAAGCCAGAGCCGGAGTCAGCGGACGTCCCGGCTCTCCGGTTGAGGAACGCCCCGATACCACGGGCCAGGGCAACTGTCGACTACTTGAGCCGTGGTATCGATTCCGTCTTGAAGTGCCCGCCGATATGATCGGCCGGGCGATGAGTGATGTTCAACGCATGTCTGGCACGTTCGATTCGCCGTCCACCGACGGTGGCTACGCAGTGATTGAAGGTGAAGCGCCGGTTTCTGAAATGCGTGACTATGCGATGGAAGTGAATCAGTACGCCCATGGTCATGGCCGGTTCTCCGCCACTTTCGGCGGTTATAAGCCGTGCCATGACGCGGAACAGGTCATCAAGATAGCCGGCTATGACCCCGAATCGGATCTGGACAACACCCCGGATTCGGTGTTCTGCGCCCACGGTGCCGGCTATCCCGTCAAATGGTATAAAGTCCCGGAATTCGTCCACTTGGATTATGCCACTACCAAATCCGCGGCCTAATAAACCCGTTCTTCTCCAGAAAACGTTGGATATCACGCATCTCAGGCATATTGATTGAATGGGCCATGCCCGGATACACTTCTTCGGTCAGCGTGCCGTGCTCACGCCAGAATGTGCCCATCGCCGCAACATCGGCTTTGGGGAAGATATCGTCAATCGCGCCATGCCCATAGAACACCGGCGGCTGCAGCGAAGCGAGCTGTGCATCTCCGTCAACGGTGCCCGGCGCCAGCCAGCCTGAACAGGATACGGCTGCAGCGTACCGGTTTGGGTTGAATCGCAGTATATGGGTGGCCAGCAATCCGCCCTGCGAAAAGCCCATCATGACTATCGGCCGGGTTGCGGGAATGTTTGCCCCGACCCATGCATCGATAGCCTGCGCCGCGACAAGTGCCTGTTCGTCCAATGATTTGCCTTCCGGCACGCCCTCATGCGCCCATGAGCCAAACCATGTGTATCCCATGCCATAGGCGATGGGAGCCTGCAGACTGGCATAGTCGGCGGAACCGGCCCCACAGTAGTTCAGCAAGTCGGGCAGGTCGTATTCATTGGAGCCCCAGCCATGCAGTAGCATGAATACCGGGTCGTTTTCCAGGCCCTTCAATCGGGTCAAAGCCTTGGTGATTTCCATGCCTCCCAGTGTAGCCATCGCGAGTGTCGGAACGGGCGTTTGAACCATCCATAAGCAACCCATATAGCCACGCCGTTCAATTCGCTGCCCATTTGCGTTATGGTCATAACCAAGCCGCGCGGGGAGTGGCTTCGCGCAGATAACGCAACAATAAAGGGGGTGCGCAATGACCAGGTTCAACACTCAGCTCGTCCACGGACTGCCGGTTGGAGACAACAACACCGGAGCCGTGAACCCGCCGATCTACAACTCGACGACATATGCTTTCGAGAGGGTCGACGCGATGCCCCGTTATGACTATGCGCGCAGCGGCAATCCCACACGCGACTTCCTGGAACAGCAGATCGCTCAGCTCGAGCAGGGAACGCGTGGTTTTGCGTTCGCCTCGGGGCTGGCGGCGATTCATGCGGTACTGAGCATTTTCAAGCCCGGTGACCGCATTGTGGTCGGTGACAATATTTATGGCGGATCGTATTCCCAGCTCAATGAGTTCTTCACTCGCTGGGGGATCATCGTCGAGGCCGTCGACACTCAGGACATTGCAGCATTGGAGGCCGCCGTCAAAGGCGACCGCGCGAACGGCATCGCGCCTGCCCAAGCCGTCTACTTTGAAACCCTGACCAATCCACTGCTCAAGGTGAACGACGTGCGCGCCATCTCCACGGTGGCCCACCGTTTCGGGGCGCTTTCGATTGTGGACAACACGTTCGTGACCCCGTACCTGCAAAAGCCGCTTGCGCTGGGTGCGGATGTGGTGATTCACTCCGCCACCAAGTATCTGGCCGGTCATTCTGATGTGAACGCCGGTCTGGTGGTCGTTTCCGGTGAGGATCTGGCGAACCGCGTGTACTTTGCGCAGAACCGTTTGGGTGGTGTGTTGGCTCCCGCTGAGTGCGACGCGGTACGCCGCGGCATTCAGACTCTGGCCCTGCGCATGGACCGTCAGCAGGAGAACGCCAATGCCATTGCCTGCTACCTGCTGGTGCACCCGCTGGTCAAGTCGGTGCATTACCCGGGACTGCCCGGTGCCGGCGATCAGCATCTGGCCGCCAAGGGACTCAAGGGTGCCGGCGGCGTGCTGAGTTTCGAGGTGGTGCCCGGCGTTGACCCTGCGGATGTGCTCAACAACCTGCATTTGTTCCGGCTTGCGGTATCGTTGGGGGCTGTGGAGTCGCTTGCCGAGCTGCCCTGTCGCATGACGCATTTCGAGCTGCCCCGTGAGGAGCGTCTGAAGATCGGCATCACTGATGAGCTGGTGCGCCTTGCCGTTGGCATCGAAGACGCCAACGATTTGATTGAGGATCTTGGTCAGGCTTTCGATACCGCCTACGCCCGTTACATCGATCGACATGCCGATACTGACGTGTTCCAACAACTGACTTCGGGGGTGTTCGCCTGATCTGATACTTTTCCTGCCTATTTCTACTCCTGGGGAGCGGCGTCGGTTGTGCCACACCGGCGCCGCTTTTTTATGCCTTTGTTCTTGTTGGGCCGGGGGATGCTGTCGGGATTATGCGAGCTGAATGTGGTTTTTGGTTCCGTTCCTCGGTGGGACTTGGCTTTTATGGCGTAGATGCAGAGAGAAAAATCGACTCGTGGTGGTATCTCCCTGTAACTCGCGGATTTCGTGCCATGTAAGAAGGGAACCACGTTTTTTCCGTGTTATGTGGCAAACCGTCATCAGGGCAAGACTGCGTATGCATTATGCCAGACGCGTATCCATCACGTCTCCCGTTATGATGGACACGATCTAGCAAAACAGGCCGCGTGAGAGCTGTACGCGGTGAAACAGAGGAAAGGACCCGACATGGCCATTGATATCTACGGTGCTACATGGTGCGGTGACTGCCGTCAAGCCAAGAACACGCTCGACAAGCTGGGGGCGGCATACACTTGGCACAACATTGAGGAAGAGGAAGGCGCTGCCGACCGTGCCGTGGCCATCAGCGGCCAGCAGCACATTCCGGTTGTGTTGTACGGTGACGGCTCGTTCCAGGTGGAGCCCTCCGCAGTGGATATCAAGAACAAGCTGCAGGAGTTGGGGGAGCTGACCGACTAGGGCTCGGTCCAAGAATTACATGGGATGCACGTTCGCCTGCTTATGAATGTTGGATGAGTGTTCGGGACTCACGCGGGCTCCGGCTGTTTGTGCAATGCGGGTCGGATCTGGTGGAAGCTGGTACATTGTATGCCAGCGGAAAGATCGTGCTATCTTCGGAGCGATTCTCTTGACGGCATTACTGACTTTCATTTCGTTGGATCTGACCGTCGAGGTTTACCTTTGACCTCGAATTATGTGCAGAAAGGGCCTGACGTTCTAAGACGTTGGGCCCTTTCGTCGATTAGGTGGACAACGGTTCGTTCCATCTTGCGCAGTTGTCTTCATTCTGAGTTCCGTGTCTGCTGTGACACCGTCTCTTTTTTGAACATCACTAATGCGTTATCGACATAATAACCGGTTATCAAACGCAGGAAATAAATGAGTCTTCGCCAGTTTGTGTGTGGGGGGGCGGCGTCCGTTGCCGGGGCTTTCCCCACCACACAAACTGGCGAAGACTCTAAAAAATGGACTTGCGAAAATGGGATTGCTGTTTTTGCGTATATAGCCAATGCTTATAAGAACACATCAGCAATTGCAATATCTTCGTGCCGGTGTCACGCGTCAAGGCTTGCTAAGTTCGGAAATAGAATCTATGGCGGTAGGGGAGAGAATTGATGAGCGAGAGTTTCCAAACACAAGCCATCCACGCCGGATACGATCCGCTGGCTAACGGCCGTGCCTCCGTGCCGCCAATCTACGCTTCCGCCGCATTCGACCTCGGCGATGCGGCTCGCGGCGATGCGCTCGCGGGTGGCGACATCGACGGCTTCGAATACTCCCGTGTGGCCAATCCCACCGTCGATGCCTTGGAAAGGCGACTCGCTGCGCTGGAAGGCGGTATCGGTGCCGTTGCAGTGGGCTCCGGTATGGCCGCAGTGAGTTATGCGCTGATGTGTGCGGGGGAGGGCGGCGGCCGCATCATCGCCCCGACCGACCTGTATGGCGCCAGTGTGGATGCGCTCGGCGATTTTCTGCCGCAGTTCGGCATTCACACGGATTTCGTGAAAGACATCAACGATCTCAAAGAGGTCGAATCCAAAATCGGTCCCGATACTCGGGCGATTTTCGCCGAAACCGTGGCCAACCCCTCCACGGCAATCCTTGATATCGAGCCACTGGCCAAGCTGGCCCATAGCCACGGCATCGCCCTGATCGTGGACAACACCGTACCTACGCCGTATCTGCTCAATCCCGTCAAGTTCGGCGCCGACATCGTCGTGCATTCCACCACCAAAGGCATCACCGGCCACGGCAACGCCATCGGCGGCGCAATCATCGACGGTGGCAACTTCGACTGGGCGAACGGCCGATTCCCGCAATTCACCGCACGCCAACAGGTCATCAGCAACGACCGCGCCGGCGAATGGCACAGTTTCGCTGAAAAATTCGGCAATGCCGCATTCATCAAACGCATTCGCATCAAGTACCTGCGTACGTTCGGTGCTGTGCAAAGTCCATTCAACGCCTACCTTTCGCTCGTTGGGCTGGAGACGTTGCCCCAGCGCGTCAGTCAGCAGGTGGCTTCGGCTCAGCGCATAGCCGAACATCTGACCAGTGCCCCGCATGTGACCAAGGTCAACTATTCCGGTCTCGGTTACACACCGCAATATGAACTTGTAGGCAAGTATTTCCCGCGCGGTGTGGGGCAAATCCTGAGCTTGCAAGTGGATGGCAGCGCCAACAATGTCCGCCGTATCATCGACGGTGCCAAACTGTTCAGCTACGTGCCCAACATCGGTGATGCCCGCTCTCTTATCGTCGACCCCGCGCACATCACGCATCGCGAAGTGCCGGCCGAAGCGCGTATAGCCGCCGGCGTCAGTGACAACCTGATTCGCCTATCCATAGGTTTGGAAGATGTCAACGACCTGATCGCAGACCTTGATCAGGCCATCGCCGCAGCATACTGATTGGATGCCGCACATCTTTTATAAGAAGCCAGCATGCACACATAGTGAACAGTTGTACACATATGCGTACGATGTCTACTGCTTTGTTTGAACGCTGATACGATGGAAATCACGAGTCGAGGCCGAGGGCGGTTTCGACGTGGATGAAGGGAAAACATCATGGCCGTATTCTTTGCTGGCCGGCTGATTGCATTGCTCATTATCATCGTGCTACTCATTGTTCTGCTGAGTGCCGCACTCTTCGTCGTGCCGCAGCAGCAGGCCTACATCATTGAGCGATTCGGCAAGTTCCTTAAGGTGCAGTTCGCAGGTATTCATATCCGCATTCCGTTTGTGGACCGTATCGCTATGAAAACCAACATGCGTGTCAACCAGCTTAACGTGCAGCTGGAAACCAAGACTCTTGACAACGTGTTCGTCACCGTGGTGGCCTCCACTCAGTTCCGCGTGAACCCGAACGATGTGGCCACCGCTTACTACGAGCTGCGTGACCCGGCCGGTCAGCTGCGCTCCTACATGGAGGATGCGCTGCGTTCCGCTATCCCTGCACTGTCTTTGGACGATGCCTTTGCCCGCAAGGATGACGTGGCTTTCGATGTGCAGAAGACTGTGGGCAACGAGATGAGCCGGTTCGGCTTCACTGTGGTCAAGACCCTGATTACCGCCATCGATCCGAGCCCGCAGGTCAAGAACGCCATGGATTCCATCAACGCCGCCCAGCGCGAGAAGGAAGCCACCCGCCAGCGCGCCGAGGCCCAGCGCATCCAGATCGAGACCCAGGCCGCCGCCGAGGCGGAGAAGACCCGGCTGCAGGGTGAGGGCCAGGCCAACTACCGCCGCGAAATCGCCAACGGTATCGTCGACCAGATCAAGAGTCTGCAGGCCGTGGGTATGAACATCAACGACGTGAACAACGTGGTGCTGTTCAACCAGTACCTCGATGTGATGCGTTCGCTGTCCGAGTCCGGCAACGCCAAGACCGTGGTGTTGCCCGCCTCCACGCCTGGCGGCTATCAGGATCTCTACGAACAGGTCACCAAGGCCATGCTCACCGCCAGCGAAACGAAGTAATCGGCCCATTTGCAACCGCATCCATCGTTAGTGAAGCCCCTCCAAGCGAGGGGCTTCACTGCGTTTCAGCTCTGATTCCATATGAATTGATATCGTCGCGACCGGTTTAGATTTCAACGAGTGCGCGAATTACTCACCTATAGATTGCGACGAGTGCATAAAGACCCTGAGTTCTAAATAGAAGTGCAACACCTTCTTAAGTTAGAAACTGAACACTTCCAACCTTAGACAAGGTGTTTTAGAACTCAGGAGATGAATTCCTTTGGCTTACTCGTGCTAATGTTGCGCTGCCGGCATTTAGTGTTGCTGCCCCCGTGGCTCCGCTGAGAGCCAGTAAAGAACGTCGATTGCTGAAACTGTTCTATTCCGATGTAGGATTGCTGACCAGCTCGTATGGCAAGAAGTCAGCACTGGGCATACTGGATGGTCAGGCTGCAATGAACATGGGCGGAGTCTACGAGAATGTCGTGGCGCAGGAACTCACCGCGCACGGATTTACCAATCTCTATTACTTCACGAAAAAAGGGATTGGTGAGCTGGATTTCCTGATAGAGACCGATGACGGTGATGTGTTGGCCCTGGAGATTAAGTCGGGCAAATACTACCGTTCTCATGCAGCCCTTGACAATGCGCTGAACACTGACGGCTACGCCATTGACAGAGCGATAGTACTCGCGGAAACCAACGTGTTCCAAGAGAAAGGAATCACCTATCTGCCAATGTATATGCTCTCAATGCTGATTAATGAGTAATTGCCACCTTGCCTTGCAAACTGTCTCGCTGACGGTTGCTCAGTGAGAAAAATCCGCAAAACTTACTTGCTGAGGAACTCGGGGATGGCCTCGGCCGCCGCATAGCCTTTGCGGTACATCATTTCCAGACCCTCGAAGTTCTTTTTTAGGGTGTTGAGACCATAGAGGTCTTCCGGGGCGAGAATCAGCACGCGGCCTTCTGCCTCATACTGTTTGGCCATCTCGATTTCGTCGTTATAGGTCTTGTACCGCATGCGCAGCTTTTCAGCAGCGGCGGGGTAAGAGCGTTCGAGGATACGGGCTGGAGCCAGATCCTTCTGCTGTTTGCGCACCTCGTTGCGCAGACGGGAGAGAATCAGAATCACCTTGTCGTAGCCATCATCCAATGCCTTCTGCACCGGGACTGGATCGGCGATGCCGCCGTCGAAATACGGCACACCGTCCACTACATACGGTTCGCATGCCACTGGCACAGCCGACGAGGCCTTGATGACATCGAAGTCATCGAATCGCGCACGCGACTTGTCGAAATACTTGGTTGAACCGTCTTCGGCGTTGCACGCTACCACGGTAAAGCCGGTGGGATTGGCCTCGAAAGCCGCGTAATCCACCGGGTTCTCGCCATCGTGGTTGCTCAGCGTGCCGTAGATATAGTCCAGGTTGGCAAAGTTGTGATTTTTGAAATAACTTTCCGCGCTCGCGTATTCCTTACGGAACGCGTACTTGGTATAGAAAGTGTGGTTGCGCCCATGCTGGCGGGCGATGAACGAGGTCATATTGGCTGCCCCCGCGGACACGCCGTAACACATGTCCACGTCAATGCCATCTTCGAGCATGCGATCCATCACGCCGCAGCCGAAAATAGCACGAAAGCCGCCGCCTACATCAATCATTGCGGTCTTTGCCATACCAAACCCCCTATTTTGTTCAAGTAGTCATGAGCTTACGCGCGCTGTTTGGACAAAGATGTGGGCAATGGACCCACGAAATGTCTGTTTATTTGCCTTGGCTCCCCTCAAAGAGGGTGGCCAAGGTCAGGCACTCAGCAGGTCATGCGACAGCTTGGCAATGCGCTCGGATGGGTCGGAATTGGAAATCTCCACGCGGCCAAGTGCATCCTCCGGTGCCAGCTTGCCCAATGATTCCAATACCACGCCAAGGTGACGAACCGTACCCTCGTTGCCATCGATGATTGCGGCATGCTTGGGCAGCAGTTCACGGAAATAGTCGCGGTAGAACACGAAATGCGTGCACCCCAACACCACAGAATCAATGCGGTCCAGGTCATATCGGTCAAAGTAGTGGTGCAGCGTGCGCATCACCAGATCATGGTTGCCAAGCTGACCGGACTCCACAATCTCCACCAGGTCCGGGCAGGGTTCCTTGAAAATCGTGTTATCGGAGTCGAAACGCTTCATAAGCTCGGCGAATTTCCGCTCACGCAAGGTCAGGGGAGTAGCTGCCACAATCACCCGCTGTGGAATATGCTGCTGGCCGAGAGGGGCGTCCCCGCGGTCGCAAGCCACTTTCAATGCCGGCTCCATGCCGATGATCGGAATGTCATAATGCTCGCGCAAATCGTTCACCGCGGCGGAGGTAGCGGTATTGCAGGCAATGACCACGGCCTTGACACCGTGTTCAACAAATCGTTCCACGATGTCAAAACTTAAGGCCTTCACTTGCTCCGGGGTCTTGACGCCGTACGGGGCGTTGGCGGAATCGCCGAAATACAGCACGTGCTCAGCCGGCATGTCCTTGGCGATTTCTCGGGCAACGGAAATGCCTCCAAGCCCTGAATCAAAGACGCCGATGGGCGCTGATGAGCTCATGCCAGAATCCTCCTACAAGACTGCGTACCGGTACGAAATGCCCGAGGCCGGCCGTGCGGCCAGTCCCACACTGTTCACGGAAACAGTCTGTGAACAGTATTGTTTCGTTCCCTAGAGTACTCTGAAAGCCATGAGTCTTCCGCAACGAGTAACTAAGACACACGCAACCGGCAATGATTTCGTGGCGTACCTCGACAAAACCGGCGATTTCGAGCCCACTGCCGATGAGATACGGTTCCTGTGCGACCGTCATTTCGGCATCGGCGGCGATGGACTGATTCGCCTGACCAAGCCTGAGTTCGTATCTGATCTGAGCGATGAGCAAATCATGGCTGTGCAGGCAGGTGACGCTGAATGGTTCATGGACTATCGCAATGCAGACGGGTCGTTGGCTGAGATGTGCGGCAACGGCACACGTGCCATCACTTTATTCGCCCAGCGTGAGGGCGTGGCTGACTCCACCGAGCCGTTCCGCCTTGGAACCCGAGCCGGCGTCAAGATTCTGACCCCTCGTGGCAACGTGAAGCCGTATGGTGCCAATGTGTTCCAGGTGGAAATGGGGGAGTGGAAAATCGGCGAGACCGACGCCTATGAAGTCACTATTCCCGGCAACGATGGCTCGGCACGTGGCACGTTCGTCGACATGGGCAACCCGCATGTGGTGGCGGTGATTGAAGATGCCTTCTCCACGCTGCCAGTGGTCGAGGATCTGGATTTGGTCACCAAGCCGGTGGTCAACCCAACTATCGAATCCGATCAGAACGTGGAATTCGTGCGTATTGATGATATCGACCACAACACCGCAGTGGGTGAGGCGACGATGCGTGTCAACGAACGAGGCTGCGGAGAGACCCTCTCCTGCGGTACAGGCTTGTGCGCCACAGGCATTGTGCTACGCGCCAAGACCGGCATCTCACACTGGGACATCACCGTGCGCGGCGGCACTCTGCGAGTGGACGTGACCGACGAGGACGTCAAACTCACCGGTTCGGCCACGCTGGTTGCCGATATCGATTTGCTCCGTTCCTGACCTCCCTCTGGTGAGAGAAGCGCCAGCCGTGAGGCTGATGGAGGGAGAGATACGTCGTTATTAGCCGCTTATGCGGCGAACAGTGCTGCGCCCTCGGTGACGATAATCAGTACTACAATCGCCACAATCCACAGCACGTCAACCATAAGGTCGATGTTGAGGCGGTAATACTTGTTCAACCCGGCCGGTATCTGCGGCATATCGGAAGCGATGCCGTTCTCTTCGTCAGTGACCTTGCGAGACGGCAATCCCTGCACGGCCACGGTTGCGTGGCTCAACGCCATGAACTGGATGGTGGTGGAGAACATCAGCGTCAAGCACCACGGGCATAGCGCGTGAATCACGAACAGCGACTGCGTGCTCAACCAGTATGAGTAGGCCAATGCTGCCAAGCCGCCAAACCATGTGCAAGTGGCAAACCATCGCGGCACGTGCACGCGCGCCATACCAATCACGGCAATGGTAATGAACACTGATTCGGCGGCGATGCCGAAGAACGCATTCGGATAGGAGAGCCCGCCGAATTTCACGAGTTCCGCCTGCCATGATTGAGCCACCGTGGAACAAGAGACCACGGCATTTACATCACATCCCAATGAGGACTCAGGATGGCGTGCCAGCTGTAGCGTCTCGGCCGAAAGTATGAACGAGGCTCCCAATGCCACTGCCGAAGCAATCAGCATGATGAGATAAGTCCATGTGGCGCTGTGCCTCCAGCCAGTGAGCCGGGGAATTGAGGCAGTACTGGTATCGTTACGTGCGCCGTTTGTGCTGTTCGTGTGCGTCATGGAATCCTCCGGTGTGGGTACTGCGCTCAAGATTAACCGCTGTGGTTGTCAGATAGGAAGAGAATGTTCGGTTTTGCCTGGTAGCGAATCGAGTTGCAGGCATGGGAGGGGCGAAATGAGGTTACGATGGACAGTATGACTGGATACGTGATGCCTATGGAACCGCCCACAACCGGGTGGGACATCCATTGCCACACCGCCTTCTCCGACGGCACGGAGACGCCGGCTGTGTTGGCCGAGCAATCCAAGGCTGTGGGGCTTAAAGGTGTATCCATTTCCGATCATGACACTACTGCCGGTTGGCCTCAGGTCGAGGCCGCGGCACGCCAGGTAGGGCTGCCGCTACTGCGCGGCACTGAAATCACGGCCACCGATGACGGTGTTTCCGTGCATATGCTCGGATTCCAATATGATCCCACGAATCAATGCATCGTGGATCTGTTCGCGCGTACTCGCCAGGCACGATTGCGGCGTACGCAACGTATGGTGGAACTTATGTCCAAGGACCTTCCGATTTCATGGGAGTCCGTGCTCGCCCAGATCAAGGAAGGCGGGAACACCACTATAGGACGCCCGCATATCGCCGATGCGCTGGTTGCTTCCGGGGTGTATCAAAATCGTTCTGAGGCGTTTGCCGATGCGGTCAGCGCGTCCTCCAAATATTACATTCCCACGCCGTCGCCGACCGCGCGCGAGGTGGTTGCTGCCGTGAAGGGGGCTGGCGGTGTGATTCTGATTGCTCATGCCGGCGATTTGAGCCGAAACCGGAGACTGCTTTCCGATGAGCAGATTGAAGCGTTGATTGCGGAAGGGCTGGATGGCCTGGAAGTGTGGCATCGTGGCAACCTTCCCGAACAGCGCGAACGATTGCTGGGCATTTGCGCACGTTACCATTTGCTGGTCACAGGCGGATCGGACTGGCATGGTAAGGGCAAACCGAATCTGTTGGGAGAGAACCTGACCGATGAGGCCACCGTGGCCGAAATCGTCCGACGCGGCGCGCTGCCGTTATACCGATAGCACAAAGCCTCCGCTCTCGCGGAGGCTTGCTGTAAGCCCTTGAACAATCCGTATCGTCACAGAGCGCCGAAACCGACGGCGTGCTTGGTCTCGGAACCGATGATGGCATAGCCCAGTGCCTTGGCGGGCACGATGATGTGACGACCCTTATCATCGGTCAGATTGATGGTTTCGTCGTTGGCTACGGCCTGTGCGATAGCCTTGCCGACGCTGTCGGCCGATTCCTCGGTACTGAAGTTCACCGGTCGTGCCACGTTTTGGATGCCCAGTTCGATGTCCATGAATGCTCCTCGATGGTGCCCGTCGCCGGGCGGTTGATTGTTGGCTGTTTCCAGCCATATCCGTTGGTTCTATTGTGCCGCGTAACGTCGGCATGAGATGACCGGTTACGCGCTCGGCGTGGTTTCCGGAACTCCACGTGAAGGTGTGTCGTCCTGACCGTCATGCAAGGGATTGCCCTCGTCATCGTACCCAGCCAGTCCTGCGCGAGCGTCACGCAACGCCCTTTCCTCGCGCTCAAGCAAGGGAATAACCGTGGTCTCAGCACCAGACTGCGACAGGCGATCATTGGTATCGTCATCAGCCTCGCCCTTGCCGGCATCCTCCACGTTGGCGGAAGGTGCCGACGCCGCCTGCTGATCGTTCATCTCAATGAGCTCTTTGAGCGTGATGGTTACCGCGTCGTCACCTTGCTCGGCATTGGCGGGCTGCGGCTTGGTTGAGCCGGTGCCGGTCACCGGACTGCCGGCAGTTTGATCGTTATCCTCAGCGGCGGCAGGCACAGCCGGGGTCACGTCTGCTTCTCCCACGGCAACGACCTCGGCCGAGCCGGTACGATCCGGATCGGGGGTTTCGTCGGACGGTTCCGTGGTCTCGTTGGTGGTATCGTCAGCCTCGGCGTAGCGGCGGTCATCCTCCCGCAGCAAAGTGCCGACGGTAATGGTGGATGGGGAAGCGGACTTGGCGGTTGCGCCAGCGGCCGGAGCGGCCGTAGACGGCGTAGTATCACGGCTGATAACGCCCAGCTGATGAGCGAGACGCTCAACCTGAGCCTTAAACTGCATGATGCGATTATTATCCGCACGATTCAATGCTTGGATAAAGTCGCCGACCTGCTCCATCTGCAACCATAGGTTGGCGCGCAGCATGATCAGGTCATCAAGGCGAGAGCCCATCATGCGGCCGTATGCGGAAAGCACCGCATTGCGGTGGGATTCGTCAAGTTTGCCGAAAATCCAGGCAAGATCGCGCGCAGGATCATTGACCTGCATATCCTGCCAATTGGTCACGGCAGTAATAGCCGAACCCGAGAACAGGAAGTCGCCGTCTGAGAAGCCGCCATGCACCATGCACGTGGAGAACGACCACAGTCCCTCGGTCTCTATGATTCGCGCCCAACTATTGGTGATTTCCTGCGGCACATGTCCTGCCGAGCGCAGACGCTTAATCCAGGCGGTCAGTTGCGAACGAATCTGGCCGGTGGTGAACACCGGATATTTGGCGGCCGAGAGAAATGCCGTTGGCAGGCGATGAATAGCACCCAATGCAGTGCCGACCGAAGCGCAGTCATCAAGAGTAAGCAGGTCAAGCGAGCGCGCCTGTCCCTCGCGGTGAACTGCAATCATCACTGCAGTTTCCCCTGTCGGGCCGGGCTTACGGGCGCTCTGAGCCTCGGGCTGATCAGCGGACTGCGTGGTCGTCGTCTGCCCGATCTGAGGCTCGTCGCCGGGAGTGAATGCAATGACATGATCCAAATCGAATCCAAGGCCACCCGGCTCGCGGGCCAAGGCAAGCGTCTGAGCCGCTTGCACACGCCGTGTCAGACGAGCGCGTCCCTCTTTGGTGTCAGTGGCATATACGTCATACAGTTTGCCTGAGGCATCCTGCACCACTGCCTGATCGATGCCCTTGCCCTCATCGGTTGCGCTGGGCTGCGTGCTTCCGCGCACGCCCGCGATGGCCAGATTCGGCAGGACAGCCGAGGTAAGCGCTGCCAGCATATAGTTGCTACGTTTCATCACTCTTCCACACTAATACATGTCCGGCTCTTCATGACGTAGTTTTCGCACTGGTTTTCGGTTTCGTGCCACAATGGAGGTCATGGAACAAGCGCAGCAGATTCTTGAAGGGCTCGATGAGCAGCAGCGCCGGGCGGCGACTACGCTGAATGGCCCGGTGCGCATCATCGCCGGTGCAGGCGCGGGCAAGACCCGTACCGTTACGCGACGCATCGCCTATGCCTGCGCGACGGGAGCATGGAAGCCCGAGCGGGTGCTTGCCGTTACGTTTTCGGTGAAAGCCGCTGCCGAAATGCGTGCTCGACTTGAGCAGCTGGGGCTGCAAGGCGGTACATCCGGTGTTACCGCCGCTACTTTTCACTCTGCGGCATTGCACCAGCTCAACAGTGTGTGGGCCGACGTCTGTGAAGCGCCATTCCCGCATCTCATCGAAGATCAGCGTGACACCGTATCTCGTGCCATCACTCGTGCTACCGCTGTACGAGATATTGATGCACTGACCGTGCGCGATGTACTGGCTGAAATCAATTGGGCCAAAATTTCTCTGGTACCCATCGATGATTACGCGCGTATCAGCGTAGAGGCCAATCGTCAGCCGCCCGCAGGGTTCGATGCCGCTCGATTCGCCGCTATCTATGATGCGTATGAGCAAGAGAAAACATCGCGAGGAGAAATCGATTTTGACGACATCCTGCTGCTGGTATGCCACATCATGGATGATTTTCCCGAAGCGGCGGCGCAGATTCGTTCCTCCATCGGCTGGCTCACCGTTGATGAGTATCAGGATGTTTCTCCGCTGCAGCATCGTTTGCTGAACTTATGGCTTGGGGGAGGCGGGCCGGATGGCAAGGCCGCTATGAACCGCAATGTATGTGTGGTCGGCGACCCTGCACAGACCATCTACTCGTTCGCGGGGGCATCCAGCTGGCATCTGTTGCAGTTCGCCGATGAGTTCGGCCTTCTGTCTGCAGACATCAACCTCAACACCGACTACCGTTCGACTCCTGAAGTGGTGGGTCTCGCCAATCGGGTGCTTGCCGCGGCCCCCAATCGTGAGGATTATTTGAAGCTGGTTTCCGCCAGGGAGAAGGGGGTACGCATCAGCCGAACGGCCTATGACACCGATGACCTGGAAGCACAAGGTGTGGCGGCTCGCATCGCACGACTTGTTGCGCAGGGTGCGAAGCCCTCCGATTGCGCGATTCTGACGCGCATCAACGCGCAGCAGCCGGTTTTCGGTGCGGCATTGCGCGCGGCAAGGCTGAAATTCCGCGTGCGTAAGGATTCCGGATGGCAGTCTTCGTCGCTCGCGGATGATGCCACGACGCGCAGGGCCCTGTTGGAAGCCATGGGATTGGACGCCACAGGTAGCCAGCAGAGCACCGACCCCGGCGTCACGATTTCCACCATCCATGCGGCCAAAGGTCTGGAATTCAAACACGTCTTTCTGATCGGCTGCTCCGAAGGGCTATTGCCGTACGGGGCACCGGAACCGGGGGAGACGTTGGAAGAGGAGCGACGGCTTATGTACGTGGGCGTCACACGAGCCGAGGACTCGCTGCATCTGTCATATGCGCGGACCAAGGATGGGTATGGGGCGCAGCAGCGCCGCCCTTCCCGCTTCTTGTGAACATTGCTTCAAGCAGCTTTTCTTCGGCTCGCTCGGTGTAAATAATGTGCCCTAAGCGATGGCGATGCCGTCACTCATTCGGCTGTTGAGGATTGTCGGGCTGGTCCGGGGTATCCGGGCCGTCGCTGCCATCTTCGCCGAGCAGTTTGGACAGTTCGGCATCCCAGTCGATGTTGTCGGTCTTGCCATCCGCTGCAGGGTGCGAGGTAGAGCTACCGGCATTGACGGAGGATTGAGACGAATCACTCGATTCGGTCGCAACGCCATCCGCGGGCTTGTCACCAGGCAAGGTCGGCAGCAAATCCGGGTGCGACCATTTGGCATCACGTCCGTCCGGCCCCTCGGCCACCGTGATCATCTCCCACAGGCCGGCGGCTTCACGCATGCGCTTAGGGCGTAGTTGCAGGCCGAGCAGGTTCTCGAAAGTGCGTTCCGCTGGGCCTCCCATTGCACGCTCGCGGCGCATCATTTCGCGTAGCTGCTCGATATGCGGAAGGTGAGCCATGCCGGCACGCCACACCACGCAATCCACCCAGCCTTCAACCATGGCCAGCAATGATTCCAACGATGCCAGCGCTTCACGCTGTTCAGGCGTATCGGGGATGCCTACTTTGGTGAGATTCACCGCTCCGGAAATCGATTCAGGATCCATGGAAGTGGCATCGCGCAGTTGTTCTTCCATGGCATCCAAATCAATGGAGATGCCACGCGCATACTTGCCGATGAGTGCTTCAAACCGGGGCATCAGCCAAGGAACCGAAGCATAGAGGCGGGCATGGGCCATTTCCTGCAGCGCAAGGAAAGACAGCACCTCGGACTCGGGAATCTTTTCGTTGGAGTCGAATCCGGCGAATGCTTCCTCGAATGCGGCGGTGTCTGCGGCGTTTGCGTCATCCGAGGACTCGACGGTTGTGCTGGTTTCGCTCGAATCGGAATTGTCAATCGTGCCAGCACTGGTTGCGGCCGAAGTGAAGCCAATGGGATTGGTTGTTTCACTTGTCTCGTCAGTGGCTTCCGCAGGTGCCTCGCCATTCAGCAATTTGGCGTATTCGGTGGCGTTCTGGGCTATCAGGCCACCGGCAGGGTTCTTCAGCAGAGAGATACCCTGATCGAAGCTGCCATGCACTTCATGGCTCAGATTGCCAGCCGCATGACCCAGCTGCATGGCAAAGGACGTGTTGCCCAGCAATTTCATGAGTTGGCCGGGATCCTTCATGCCGTCAGGAATCGGAATCGGCACTGGGCCTGCGAACATGCCGGCCACTTCGCCGTTGCCAAGCATGCCGCCGAGGCGCTCGGAAATCACCGAGGCCAAAGCGTCGTTCATCGACTCGGCCACGGGAGCGGCGAATTTGGCCCATTGGTCGATGGTGCCTTCCACCCATCCGGCGCGGGTGAGCACATCGGGCTCTCCGGGAGCGGGATCGAACTCGCATGCCGTGTCCAGCCACAGATTCGCCTCGCTCATAGCACGTCGAGCGGCTTCACCGTCCACTGCGGACACGCTGGGCTGAGAGCCGGAAGCGTTGGCCTGCTGCAATGCGATTGATTTGGCGAGCTTGACGTTGATCGGTCCCTCTTCGACCGTACGCTGCATATCGCCCATGGTGTTCAGGCCGCCGGCACTGAACGCTGCCATCATCTGCTGGACTTCCGCAGGATCTGGCAGACGGCTCGGATCCTGGCTCATCATCTGCGCGCGAATATCCTCTGGAAGCTGGCTGATCTGTTGCCAAGCCATTTCTCCCTGAATCGGGCCGAAGCACTTGATCAGCCATTCGTGAATCGCGTTGTCGTCCATGCGTATCCTTCTTTGCCGCGGTGTGTTATCCCAAGTGTAGGTTGTGCCCGCGCCCGTTCGCTGGCGGCCGAGGAATATGTGTGTTGTGTGTTCATTTCGGTCACTCGCATACACTGTTGCATATGTCTGTACGTCACACGAATCGGCAATCCGGGTCTTTGGCCGCTATGGAGGCACAGCCAGAACACGATGATTCGGCCGCGTCATCTTCCAACTCGTCCAAGGAAACCGGGCAATCGCGTTTTTCGCGCGCCGCGCAGAGGATGAGACGATACCTGGCGGCTCGTTCTCCGCGTCATTTCATCGGCACGTTCGCCGTATTGCTCGGTGTGGTGATGCTACTGTTGCCCAGCCCGTATGTCATCGAGGGGCCGGGGCCGACCCAGGATGTGCTCGGTAGCGTCGAGGACGGCGCAGTCATCGATGTATCAGGCAAAGGCGTTTCCACGTACCAAGATTCCGGCTCATTGCTGTTGACCACGGTCAACGCTTCTGGCGTGCCCGGCTACACGATTATCAATGCACAGGCCGTGTGGGCATGGGCGAACCCGAAGATGGAGATCATACCAAGGGAAGCGACGGTGCCAGTGGGACAGACGGCCGACGAATATCAGAAGACGGTCGACAAGGACATGGCCGGTTCCCAGTCCTCGGCCAGCGAAGTGGGATTGGCGTATGCCAAAGCACACGCCGATGAGTTGGGCATTGATGCCGCATCGCTCGCCCATGCCAAGGTGACGATGCATGTGGATAGCATCGGCGGGCCGTCCGCCGGCATGATGTACACGCTGGGCCTTATCGACAAGCTGACTCCCGAGAGTGAAAGTGGCGGCAAGACCATCGCCGGCACGGGCACTATCGACAAGAAGGGCAATGTCGGCAAAATCGGCGGCATTCAGCTGAAGATGCTTGGTGCCAAACGCGACGGTGCCACATGGTTCTTGGCTCCTGCGGATAATTGCAGCGCGGTGGCAGGCCATGTGCCCGACGGGCTGCGCGATGTCAAGGTCGCCACCTTGGACGAGGCCTATCGGGCACTGGTGGCCATCGGTAAAGGACAGGCCGACGACTTGCCGCATTGCACGGCGTGAGCGCTTGGAATTTTGCGGTGAAACGGTCACAAAGCGAGATTTTTGGTCGCGTTAACGTATTTGTTCGCCATGACTTGCTAATGTAGCCCCTGTGAATCAAACGGCATCGCAGAACGCTGAAGAATTTGGTTTCAAGCCCGGCGACATCGTCCAGGAGTGGCTCTGGGACGACGACGTGGACGACTCCGTACGCGCCAAGATCGAGGAGCTCACGGGTGAGGAGCTTGTAGACGAGGATTATGACTCCGCCGTGGATGGTGTCATTCTGTGGTGGCGCGATGGCGACGACGAGGACGAACTGTCCGATACCATCGTCGATGCCTACGCGGTGCTCGGCAATGACGGCCCATTGTGGGTGTTGACGCCGAAGCCCGGTCGTCCGGGAGCCGCCAGCTCTTCCACCGTGCAGTCCGCCGCCCAGACCGCAGGCATGAACGCCGCCACTCCGCTGACTGTCAGCCCGGACTGGAATGGTATCCGTCTGCGCGCTTTCGGCAAGGGCCGCTGAATCGGAACGACGGGCGGAAGCCATGGCCTTGGCGAAAGGTCATGATTGCGGCGTCCGGCGTGTGCAAGTGACGGCTGTGCCGTCCTTACGCTATTGTTGACACTCGCGGGCAATTAGCTCAGTTGGTTAGAGCGCCACCTTTACACGGTGGATGTCAGGGGTTCGAGTCCCTTATTGCCCACTTTCACTGCGCTTTCGAAATGAGGCCGACCAGTGTCGAGAAGGCCAAAAACTGTGAATTTCCGCCTAAATACACGCGAGCGTCGCAACAATCACGTACAGTTGTGGACAGATTTGTTTATCCAGCAGGAGGTCGATTAGCCGATGGCGCAGGAACTTCGCGAAGGGGACGGCAAGGCAGGCATTGCACGTGCAGGCAAGCGTAAGTGGGGATATGATCCCGCTCAGGTCGACGCTTTTCTAGAGCGGGCCCACACTTTGTACGACAGTGAGGGAATCAGACTCACCCAGCGCGATATTCAGGCGGTGTCGTTCGACCTGACCAAGGACGGCTATGTGATTGCCCAGGTCGACGCAGCGCTTAATCGTCTCGAGCGTGCGGTGGTCGACAAGCAGACCGCATGGGAGATCGCCCAGCATGGTCGTGTGACGTGGAAGGCACAGACTGAGAACCTGTACCAGCAGATTCTCGAGCATGTGGAACGTGAGCAGGGCGAGCGCTTCAAGCCCGGTGAGGCTAAGCAGCCGTCGTATGACAAGAAGCAGGTCGACCGTCTTACCGATCAGATTGTGGATAAAGCCGCTGCATCCCTCGGCGTCGACGGTGTCACCGAAGACGATGTCCGTGACTTGGCTGATCTCAACGCCGTTTCGGTGAGCAATGTCATCTTCACCCAGCGCAAGGGCAAGAAGGGCTATGACGAGCGTCAGGTCGACTATTTCCTAAACGCGTGCGTCCAGTTGCTCAGCCGTATTGAGTCCTACGCTCGAGTCGGTGGCGCTTCCGCCAACGAGCCAGCCGCTGCTGCGGCCCCGGCTCCCGCAGCAGCGGTGGCAGCCCCGGCGGAAGCCGTTTCGCCGCTGTTCGCTGCCAATGCACAGCGCCCGGCTGCCGACGCACGTTTCGCACCTCAGGCCGCCGCCTCTGATGATGCGTTCGATGCTTTGCATCAGGCCGAACAGAATCTGTTTGTGACTCGTCCTGCAGCTGAGCAGGCCGATAATGCGTCTGCTCCAGCGGCATATCAGCCGGCGTCATACGCACCTGCTTCGTCCGCAGCACCGCAGCCTGTGGTCTCCGATGCACCGTCGTTCGGAGCAAAATCTGCCCCCGCGGCCCCGTCTACTCCGTCGGTTCCTGTGGCTCCGGCAGCTCCGGTGACCCCGGTAGCTCCTGCGATCCCTCCGACGGCTGAGAGCGATTCCTCGCTGGCCGCCTTGGCCCATATGGCGCAAGCCTCACAGGATATCCCTGCGGTGAGCGTGCCGTCTTTTGAACCCAAGATGCCGAGTCTGGGCACGCCGGAAGAACTGAAATTGAACGATATGCCGGCTCCTGTTACTCCGGCTGCCGCACCGGTTACTGCCGCAGCCGCCGCTCCTGCAGCGCCGAGCGAAGCCCCTGCAGCACCGGAGCCGCCGCACGCGCAGACGAGTCACCAGCCTGCGCCTGAGACCATGCCGGTCTCCTTTGCGCCGGCCAACAAGCCGGTGCGCACCACCGGATCCGTTCCGATTCCGGTTGCCGACCACTCTGATGATGTGCCGGCCGAGCCCGTGAGCACACCGAAGCCGGCAGCCCAGCCCAGCAAGGATGCCGAGACAAAGCGTCCGGAACAGATTTCCGACATGCCGTTCCCCTCGCTGTTCCCCACCAGCGATGATTTCAATTCAAGCATTCCGGATCTGTCTTTCCCGACGCTGGATCATGATGATACGAAGAAGGAACAGTGAGCGTAGTCTCCAACTCCACCGTCGTAATTCTTGGATCTACCGGATCCATCGGCACACAAGGCCTTGATGTCATCGCACGTCATCCTGAGCGTTTCACCGTCACGGGTTTGGCCGCCGGCGGCGCTCATATCGAATTGCTGGCTCGTCAGGCCGCACAATTCCGCGTGCCGGAAGTCGCGGTATTCGACAGCACCAAGATTCCCGCGCTGAAAGAGGCGTTGCAGCAGGCCGGTGTCCGCGACACCCGCGTGACCGGTGGACCGGATGCCGTGATCGCATTGGCAGGTTCCGGCGCGAACGTCGTGCTGAACGGCATTACCGGTTCCATCGGTCTCGAGCCGTCCATCGCCGCGCTGAAAGCCGATTCACAGCTTGCCCTGGCCAATAAGGAATCAGTGGTGGCCGGCGGTCATCTGCTGTTCAGCGCGCAAGTGCGCGACGATCAGATCAATCCGGTCGACTCCGAACATTCCGCCATCTGGCAGTCGTTGCGTTCCGGCACCCATGCCGAGATCTCCAAGCTGGTGGTCACAGCCTCCGGTGGTCCGTTCCGAGGCTGGAAACGTGCCGATATGGCGAACATCACGCCCGAGCAGGCATTGCATCATCCGACGTGGAACATGGGCCCGGTCGTGACCATCAACTCCTCGACCCTGATGAACAAGGGACTCGAGGTTATTGAGGCTTCCCGACTGTTCGATGTGCCGCCGGACCGTATTGACGTAACGGTGCACCCGCAATCCATTGTCCATTCCATGGTCGAATTCGTGGATGGCGCCACTATCTGCCAGGCTTCACCGCCGGACATGCGCCTGCCCATCGCGCTCGGCCTGTCCGCGCCCGATCGCATGGACAACGTGGCTGCCGCATGCGACTGGACACAGGCAGCAACCTGGACGTTCGAGCCGTTGGATAATGAGGCGTTCCCCGCCGTCCAGCTCGCCCGCCATTGCCTGGGTGCATCTGAAAAGCATACGGCCGTGCTCAACGCGGCCAATGAGCAGGCCGTGCACGCCTTCCTCGACCATCGTCTGCCGTATCTTGGCATCGTGGACACGGTGAAGGCCGTGCTCGACCAGATGGATGCCGAGCTACGCGGTAACCCGCTGTTCACGGACGTGGAGGAAATGGGACAGATTGAGCTTGAAGCTCGTCACCGTGCCGATGATTTGATAAACAAACAATGATGAATACCTTGAGTACGGAAAAAACCGCCGAAAAACCGTTCCGCAAAACCGGTAATCCGGTCGAATTGACCAGCGAATCGCCGCTGCACCCGCGTCGCAAGTCTCACCGCATCATGGTCGGCTCGGTGCCGGTCGGTGGGGGAGCCCCCATCTCCGTGCAGTCGATGACCAACACGCTTACGGCCAATGTTCCTGCCACATTGCAGCAGATTGCCGAGCTGACCGCAGCTGGTTGCGATATCGTGCGCGTGGCTGTGCCGAGTCAGGACGATGCCGACGCATTGCCGGAGATTTGCAGGAAGTCGCCGGTGCCGATCATCGCGGATATTCACTTCCAGTCCAAGTACGTGTTCCAGGCCATCGATGCCGGCTGCGCAGCCGTACGCGTGAACCCCGGCAACATCCGTAAATTCAATGAAGTCGGCCCCTCGATCTGCAAAGCAGCCACTGATGCCGGCATCTCTCTGCGTATCGGTGTGAACGCCGGTTCGTTGGACAAGGAACTCTACGCCAAATACGGCGGCCCCACTCCTGAAGCATTGGTGGCCTCCGCATTGAAGGAAGCTCACATGTTCGAGGACGTCGGCTTCCATGATTTCAAGATTTCCGTCAAGCACCATGACGTGATCACCATGGTCGAAACCTATCGTCTGCTTGCCTCCAAGGGTGACTGGCCGCTGCACCTCGGCGTCACCGAAGCCGGTCCGGCCTGGCAGGGCACCATCAAATCCTGCCTGGCGTTCGGCGCACTACTCGCCGAAGGCATCGGAGATACGATTCGCGTCTCGCTGTCCGCCCCGCCGGTCGAAGAGGTCAAGGTGGGCTGCAAGCTCCTTGAATACATGGGATTGCGCCCGCGCAAGTTCGACATCATCTCCTGCCCGAGCTGCGGACGAGCCCAGGTGGATGTGATTCAGCTTGCCTCGGCCGTGACCGAGGGGCTGAAGGACGTGACCGCGCCGATTCGCGTGGCCGTTATGGGTTGCATCGTCAACGGCCCCGGCGAAGCCCGCGAGGCCGACCTCGGCGTGGCTTCCGGCAACGGCAAGGGACAGATCTTCATCAAGGGCAAGGTCATCGAGACCGTGCCCGAAGACCAGATCGTAGACACGTTGCTTACCAAGGCGCAGGAAATCGCCGCCCAAATGGAGGCCGATGGCCTGGTTCCCGTCAACGCCACCGGTCCGGTGGTGGTTCCCATTCAGCATCCCAATCGCTGAATGCGCCCCACGGCATAATTACCGTGGAACGGCTACAATAACCTTTCGTGCCACAAGAAGAGCAGCGTCTGACCGTGAAGGCCAAGCCGTGGACCAGCCTCCACCGGCTCATGGTCAGTCTGCCCATCTTCATCATGCTGATGGGCGTGCTGGTCTCTATCTCCAATCTCACTACCGTGCCATGGAATATCGAGCCCACCGGCCAATCCATGGCCACGCTTACCGATGATACGGACGTCACTTTTGCCAATCCGACCGGCGAAGCATTGCCCAGTAAAGGCACCTATCAGGTCAGTGAACGGTATATCACCCTGAATATGACCAGCGACGGCAACCTGACTCAAGAGACCGGAGTGCGCGGCAAGGCCAACAAGAACGGCGTGCAGACCATCAAGGTGCTTATTCGCGAGCCGCAGGGAGCTGCCGGCAAACGACCGGGTGTGGTGTTCATGCACGGTGCCGGTTACGGCACTTGCGATAACTCATTTGGCGATGTGGCCTCCGACATGGCTTCAGCCGGTTTTGTGACCGCAGTACTCGATAAACCAGTTTGGAACACCACCGACGTCAACCGCGACTACATGGCCTCCGCCAAAGCCTATGATCAGGTGATTGCATATTTGCGGCAGCTTGAGAACGTCGACAATGCCAAGGTCGGCATTTACGCCACGTCCGAATCCACTTGGATATCCTCATACCTGCTGCAGGATGACCCGGATGTCGCTTTCCAGATTCTCTTGAGTCCGATGGTGTTCAGCCCACGCCAGTCGTTGGGCTTCTTCGTCACCCAGGACTTTACGCTTGCCGGTGCGAATGATGGCTATCAGTCCATTGTCCAGCGTGTGTTCAGCGCGGACACCGATTTGTTCTCGCTGACGAATTTCGATCTTGATACGCTCAAACCTGCCGCCTACGCCGTTCCCACTTTTGTGGCCTATGGGTCGAAGGATGTGATGACCGCACAGGTCGATGGTGTGCGTGCGATTCTGCACAACGCGCACCAGGCCAACAACTGGGATGTGACCGTACGCAGTTATCCCGTGGCCAACCACGTGCTCCGCTTGGGGGACGAGTCGGAGGCCGGAACTCCATTCGCGGATGCCTATGTGAATGACCTGATCGACTGGGCGGTAGGTACCACGGCAGGCTATACGCAAACCAGTGAACGCGTGGCCGGCGCTGGCCTGTACCAGTCGATTGGGTTGCCGGGAGCGTTGAAAGCCCGTCGGGTGGGAACCATATACGGCGTGATCGTGCATGTCGCCGTTGTGCTGCTGCTTATCGCCTCAACGATATTGGGATTGGTAGCGCTTGGCAGCAAGATCGCGTTGAACGCACAGTGGCGGCGCAATCGGAGGGAGGCAAAGCGGGCTGGCATGCTCCTGCCTGCCAAGCCCGTGGTATTGGGTTTCGCCCATGGTTTCGGCGGATCGTTGCTGACGCTTACCCTTACCACGCTGGCCGCGATGCTGATCTTCTTTGCCGGACTAGGCCAAGTGATTATGGGCGTGGTCAAACTTGCCTGGGGTGGCGCGCCCACGGAAACGCCCGGGGTGATGTATTGGAGCTGGCCGGTGATCCAAGTGGTGTCTGTGCTGGTGGTCTGGGCATGGTCTCGCGTGTTCATGAGGCTTATAGAGGTGGCCTGGCATCGTGGCCTTATCCAGTTGCCGCCCAGGCGCGAGGCGGTTCGTAATATCGTCACCGGTGCCGAACCGGTGCTCGCCTCCACTCGACTTGGCCGCGTACTGTTCTGGCTGGTGGCGTTCACTATGCTGAACGTGTTGTTGTTCTTCGCGTTCTGGGGTCTGTTCGTTTACTGACATATGGCGCAAACGTTGCGAAAGGAGGGATGATGCCGCTGTACCGAGATGAAGGTGTGGTGCTGAGAACCGCCAAACTTGGTGAGGCCGACCGCATCATCACCCTGCTGACGCGCGAGCATGGCAAGATTCGAGCCGTGGCCAAAGGCGTACGACGTACTAAATCACGGTTCGGGGCACGCCTTGAACCGTTCATGCGCGTGGATCTGCTTATTGCTGAGGGCCGTTCGCTGGACGTCGTTTCACAGGCTGAATCCGTCGCTTCGTATGGTGCCGCAATAGCTGCCGATTATGCGGCGTACGAGGCTGCCAACGTCATTGTGGAGACCATTGATAAGCTCGTCAGCACCGAGCATGAGCAATTGCCGAACCAGTATCGGCTGCTTATCGGTGCATTGAATGCGCTCGCCAAACATGCTCATGCATCGCAGACCATCAGCGAGTCCTACGTGATGAGGGCCCTGGCGCTGGCCGGCTGGACGCCGCGTCTCGCCACTTGCGTGGTGTGCGGCAAGCCCGAGCTCCGTTACTTCTCCGTCGCATCAGGCGGTGTGATGTGCGAGGCCGACCACACCACCGATGCCCGACGTATCGCGCCGCTTGTATTGAGTCAGCTTGATGCCCTGATTCGAGGCGACTGGTCGGTGCTTGATAACGCGCCATTGGAGCGTATTGTGCAAGAGTTGGTTGAAGATTGGGGGGAGTATTACCTCGAACGGCCGATTCGTTCGCTGCGCTTGATAGATTCATGAGTATGGCTTTTGAGAACGTTGATTACACGTCGTTGGACATCCCCGCAGCTCCGTTCAGCGACCCCTCCCGTATCCCTGATTTCCCCAAAAACAAAGTGCCCCGGCATGTGGGTGTGATTATGGACGGCAATGGCCGTTGGGCCAAGCAGCGCGGCATGATCCGCACCAATGGCCATCAAGCGGCTGAGCCGGTGGTGTTCGACACCATTGCCGGTGCCATAGAGGCCGGTGTGCGCTATCTAAGCCTGTATACGTTCTCCACTGAAAACTGGAAGCGATCGCCGCAAGAGGTGCGTTTCCTGATGGGCTTCTCCCGCGAGATTATCCATCGCCGAGTGGCGCAGATGGATGAATGGGGCGTGCGTGTGCGCTGGTCGGGCCGCCGTCCGAAGCTGTGGAAGTCGGTGATTGACGAGCTTGAAGTGGCAATGGAACGCACCAAGAACAACAAGGTCATCGATGTGGTGTTCTGCATCAACTATGGTGGTCGTGCCGAGATTGCCGATGCCTGTGCAGCCATTGCACGAGAGGTGCGTGACGGCCGAATTTCCGGAGACCGCGTCACCGAGAAGATGGTTGCCGATCATCTCTATAATCCGGATATCCCTGATTGCGACTTGGTGATTCGCACTTCCGGCGAGCAGCGTACCTCCAACTTCCTGCCGTGGCAGGCCGCGTACGCCGAGCTGGACTTTGTACCTGAACTGTTCCCCGACTGCGGCCGTGAGGTGCTCTGGCGCGCCATTGATAACTACATTCACCGCGATCGTCGATTTGGCGGCGTGAAGTAAAGAACAGCCCTGTGGGCTGTTCGTTCACGCCGCCGAGCCGGGCGCGGTAGTGTGCGGCTCGGTGTGTTGAGTCCGGCGAAGCCGATCCTAATTGCTGGGGCGTGAAGTAAGGAACGAGCTACTCGCTGATATCCGCGTCGGCTCCATTGCCGAGCAGCAGCCATTCGACCAGTGAAATCAGCCCTAGCAGTATTGCGGTTTCAGCGATCACCACTACAGTGGCGGAGAAGATCAGCGGAGTGCGGAACGAATTGAACGCGGCCTGCAGCCAAATGCCCAGGCCGTTCATTGCGCCCAGATATTCGGCGGTGGCCGCCGTTCCGAAAATGTAGGCGGCCGAGATGCGAATGCCGCCAAAGATCTGGCGTGCGGCTACACGCAGCTTAACGTGCCAGAGTGCCCATGCACGTGTGGCTCCGCAGGTCAGTGCCACGTCTTCGTAAAATTGCGGCACGGCGGTCAGTCCACGGGCGGTCTGCACGGCGATGGGAAATACGCCGAACACGGCGACAATAACGATTTTGCCCAGTGGCTCGAATCCGAACCAAATCATGAACAACGGAGCCACGGTAATCAATGGAATGGTCTGTGCGGCCACCAGCAGCGGATAGAACGCACGGTGCAGGGTTTTGGATAGGTACAGCCCGATGCCAATGAGCACGCCCGCTACGATGGCGATGGCAAATCCAGTGAGAGCCTCATATGTGGTGATGGCGGCGGCATCCATCAAATCCGGCCAAGTGCGCACCATGGAGGCGATGATCTGGGTGGGGGAAGCAAGTACACGTTCCGAGACATGTCCCGCGCGTACGGCCGCCTCCCACACCACCAGCAACAGGCCGATGGTAATGGCCGGTGGCGCTATACGCACCAACCACGACTTGAGATTGTTCATCATTTGCCTTCGAAATATATAAATGGCTCCCCTCAAGAATGAGGGGAGCCGGCCTCCCTACAGTCGCTCAGTCCACGTAGTCGTTAGTGGCGAGTTCCTTGGCCTGCGGAGCCTGCTTGGGGTTCTTGCCGTCCTTGTCCTGGTAGGTGCCGGCCTTGTACTGGAAGTCAAGGTAAGGCTGGGCGTCATCGAAGTTCACGGTGCCGGGCAGCGACTTGGCATCATCGGTGGTCCAGTAGCCGTTCTTGACGATCTCTTCCATCGAGGTACGGGTCAGCTTGGAATCCAGCTGGGCTTCCTTGGCCTGTGCCACGAGAATATCGGCGGCCTTGTCCGGGTTGGACAGGGCGTAGTCGTAGCCCTTCTTGGTGGCGGAGAGGAACTTCTTCAATGCGTCGGCGTTGGCGGAATCCTTGAGCCAAGAGCCCTTGACCGCGAAGCCGAGCTGGTCCGGGTTGCCGGGAACGCCCCAATCGGAGGCAACGAAGCAGTTGAGCGCCGGGCCGTTCAGCTCGCTTTCCACACCCTCCCAAGTCACGTAGAAGCCGCCGAAGTCACCCTTGCCGCTAGTAAGGGTCTCGAAGGTGTTCGTGCCGGCGGTGGCGGTCTTGAATTCGCCGGTGCCGCCTGCATCCTTAATCATCTCACGCACCACGGCGTTCTGCTCTGCCGAGCCGAAACTCACGAAGGTTTTGCCGGACAGGTCTGCCGGCGTCTTGATGTCGGTACGGGAGGCCAATGCGCACCAGCGGGCCACGGGCTTTTGCGTCAGATCAAAGACGAATTTCAGATCGGAGCCTTGCGAGTTGAATGCGGCCACATTGCTCAGCGTGGTGAAACCGACGTTTGCCACACCGTTCTCCACACTGGTTTCCGCGCCGGCCTGAGCGGTCGGCAGAATCTTCACGTTGACTCCTGCGTCCTTGAAGTAGCCGAGCTTCTGGGCCACGTACAGGCCGATATGGTTCGTGTTCGGCGTCCAATCAAGCATGAACGAAACGGTGGGTGTACTGGAATTGCTGGAATCGGCGGTGTTGGCGTTGCCGCATGCCGCAACGGACAGTCCGAGCGTGGCGGCTCCCAACACGGCCACCATCCTGACCAGACTCTTCTTGACTTCAATCCTCATCTTCATGTCACCTTGCCTTCTGCGCATAATGCGCTCAAGGTCTGATGCATCGTAAAGCGGAAAGGTGAGGAGCCCGCGCGAAACATCAAACCGTACGCCACGCACATAAGCGAGGGCGTGTATTCCAAATGATATCGGCACGGTTGCTGCCACCAACCGCGCGAACGACTCACCAGTATAGCCGTATGGCTGGAAGCGCAAGCATGCTGCTTTGGTCTCGAACCGCGGCAAGGGTCGGGGTTGCCACGCTCTATCGTAGGGAGATATGAGCGTGCATTTCTCCTCCCGAGTGGATATTTCCGATCCGAATCCGATTGCGGCCGCCGAGGCTGCGGCCAGGGCAAACGGTACTGCGCTGGGCAAGCTCAATGATTCCAATCCGACGCGGCATGGACTGGCTCCCGCACTGGTGCCGAGCGTATATACGGCCGATCCGCGCGGATCGTACGCGGTTCGTGAAGCTCTGGCTGCATTCCTGAACGAAGCCAATGCGGGCCGCTCCCAGATGAACGCATCAGCGAATACCGCCAGCAGGGGCGTGAAGCCGGAGCAATTGTATGTGTTGAGCTCCACATCCGAGGCATACTCATGGCTGATCAAACTGTTATGTGATGCCGGAGATGCAGTGCTGGCCCCCAAGCCGGGATACCCGCTGATCGAGTCGATCGCCCGGCTTGAATGCGTGGATACCGTCGAATACCAGTTGCGGTTCGACGGCTCTTGGTTCATTGACGTGGCCGAGCTGGAGCAATTGCTTGACGGACCGAGCGGCGCTCGTATTCGTGCATTGGTACTGATTAATCCGAATAATCCGACCGGATCCTATGTCAAGTCGGCCGAGCGGGAACGTATCGTGACGATGTGCCGGGAGCGAGGCATCGCCCTTATTGCCGATGAAGTGTTCTTTGATTATGCCCTTGAGCCATTTGCCGGCAATGCGCGTTTGGCCGGAGAGCAGGGTGTGCTTACTTTTGCGCTTGACGGGTTCTCCAAAATGCTGGCGGCGCCTCATGCCAAAGTCGGGTGGATTCAGGTGTCCGGGCCGGCCGAGGATGTTGCGCAAGCCCAGCGCCGACTTGATGTCATAGCCGACGATTACCTGCCGATGAGTGACATCATCGCACAGCGGATTCCGGCGCTGTTGGAGGCCGCGACTGAGCAAACCGCGCGTGTGGAGGAACGAGTGCGCGGCAATCTCGCGATTTTGCACGAGCTGCTGGATGCGGACCCGAATGGGTTGGTCAGCGTGCTGCGAGCCGAGGGCGGATGGAACGTGCTGCTGCGCGTGCCGTCCGTGATTGACGAGAACGAGATGGTGCTGAAGCTCATCACCGAGCATGGCCTGACCGGACAGCCTGGATATTTCTTTGATATGACCTCCAACGGCTATTTGGCGGTTTCGCTGCTGCCTGAGCCGGAAGTGTTTAGACAAGGCATTTGCGCCGTGCTCGCCACTGTGGAGGCGTTGCTGGCATAATGGGCGGCATGGGATTCTTTTTTCAGTCCAAAGAACTGCCGCGCCCGGCTTCGCTGACGTTCACCTTGAAAGAAGCCGGCCATACCTATGATGATGGGCATGTTGGCCTTGCGCCCACCATGCTGACCATCAGCGAACAGCGCGTGGCTGTGATCGGCCTGAATGGAGCTGGCAAATCCACATTGTTGGGATTGCTCGATGGCTCTCTTAAAGCCAATATCGGCACGGTTACGGTGTCCGGCGGCAGCGAACAACTGAACCCAGCCGTGAAAAAAGACCTGAAGCGCATTGACGACCTTGTCGGTAAAGTGCGTCGCGAGGAGATTCCGAACAGCTTCTACCGGGCCGCGAATATCTCCGAAGCGGTGTCCGAAGCACTGAAAAAGCACAAGGTGCCGGAGTCCGAACGCCATGCGCGCATCGGCAATCTGTTCGCGCATTTCAATCTGGCACAGGTCTCCAAGGCCACGGCCAGCGAGCTTGACTCCGAGAAACGACATCTGCTGGCCATTGCCGCCGCATTGAGCTTTGAGCCCAGTGCAATCGTGGCTGACGAGCCCAGCAAGGGTTTGGATGAGATTGGCACCGCACACGTGGCCAAGGCATTGTTCAGCTACAACAAGCAGGTCATCTTCGCCACGCATGACACGGATATGATTCGCCGGCCCGAATACGCAATCGACCGCGTACTCGTACTGGACGAGCACGCGGTCGTGTGCGATGACGCGCCGGCCACAGCCGTGGCGTTTTATGAGGATCTGATTCGACGCAAGTACGAGGCCTCCAAGCGGTAATGCTCCCCTCAGAGAGGGGAGCCAAGGGTGTGTCGCTCGGTCGCAGGCCGATGTCGCTACGCGAAATAGAACCCCCGGAAGCCGTACTCATAGACGCGGTAGATTTGCGCGTTGAGCCGCTCTACACGACGTTCCTTGATGGAGACGCTGACATCATCCTGCGAGAACAGGCATAGGCCAATGGCGATGGCTGCTGCGGATATTTTGAAAACACGACTTCGGGCGGCAGTAGACACATGGAATCCTCACGGTACTACAGATGAACAACGGTGAATTACATCACATACACTATGCCGCGGGTCTTGGAGAAAACTGCCCGCAATACTGGGAATATGCTGGACGGCCGGTAGGGCGCGACCGTGGCCTGGCTACAGTAGCGTAAACCAGGACTGAACCTGGTGCCACAGCGCGGCATTATTCGTCAGCATGGCGTCATCGCGGGCGGGAGCAAAGCACCCTAGTATGGCGACGGCCAACGTCCAGATCAGCACGATGAGTACGGTCCATCGCATCAGCCAACGCCATGGAGTGACACGGGCGATGCCGTCGCCGGATGCGGCGTCGTTCGCGCCGGCCAACGAGGTGCTGGGCTCTCGGCCGTTGACTAGCCACAGCAGTCCCGGAATCGAAGCGAGCGCCACCAGCCAGCCGAAATCAGCCGAATATCGCCAGCCCAGACCGCCCACATAACTGTCGAACACCATCAGTACGCCGGCCAGAGCCAAACAAGACATGAGCCAACGACGCATGCCATGCATCTCCAGCTTATGCAGGAACGGCAGCACTAATGCAAGCAGCATCAGCGGCGTGGCGGTGAACAGTGCGCCGACCATCACCTCGTAATAGCCCCAAACCGGCATTGGCGCGGGGGAGACCGCCAGCCACGGGAAGTTTCGTACAAATCGCACCGGCAGGAACAGGTAATACCAGACGGTGGCCGGCATGTCGGCAATCGGGGTGGCATAACGGGTCATGTCGGAGACGGTGAATTGGTAGGCGTTGCCGAAGTCGGTCAGACTGCCGAAGCGCACTTTGTTCCACAACATCAGCGGAATGACCACAACCAATGCAGGTATCACCATGGCAAGCGGCGCGCGCAACGCTTTGAGCATGGTAATGCGTCGATGCGCAAGATCGCTGATCATAGCGCGGATTTGCGGCCAGAACAGGGCGATGGCCAGCAGGGCCGTGAGTGCAAAGGTCGGCCGGCAACCGAAGTTCGCCGCGATGCATAGGGCGCCGACGGCCAGTCGCGGCAAAGACAGTGGCTGTGCGTCGCCGGCTTGCCAGCGGTCGGACGGTATTAGTGGGCGACTGGATGTATCCGCACCCAGCCAGAACCATAATCCCAGTGAAGTCAACGCCAGAGAAGCGGCGAAGGGCACTTGGTAGAAGTTGGTGCGGTAAGCCAGATAGCCCACTTGCGCCCCGAGCAGCGCATTGACGGTGATGAGCGAGGCGGCGGCCAATGATGTTTTTGGCATCACGCGGTGAATCACACGCAGTACGAGCAGGGAGAAGAAGATGATAAACAGCAGCACCAGGAACTGTTCGGCTGCGGCGGTCGGCAACATTTGCCCGGTAATCAGACGATACGGCACGAACAGCAGCACGGCAGGCAGCACGCCGAAGTAGGAGTACCAGTGGCCTTCGTAATAGGCGTAATCCCAATACATCGGGCTGACCCCATCCTCCAACAGTTTGAGACGAGTCGGCACATCGTAGGGGTGAGTGCTTTGGGCCAGTTGGCCGGGTACGTCAAGGTCAAGCCATGGGCGGCCTGCGATTAGGGAATCGGCCACATGACCGTACTGGTCGAAGTCATAGGTGTAGCCGCCTGCGGTATGGAAGGCGAGCGGCATGGCATGCGTGAGCTGCCAGATGATGGAAGCGCCGATGGCCAGTGTCGGAATCGCCGCAATGGCCGCGAACGCCAGCCGCTGGCGTGTGCTGGAGGGATCAAACGTGATACGCCACAATCGAGAGCCGGGCCTCCATATGGCGACCAGCAACGCCAGCGCGGCCATTGCCGCGACGCGGATCCAATCGATGGCAAAAGGCACGTGCACGTTCGCGCGTGCGTCGGTGATCGGCACAATTGCGCCGCGTTCCTCCTGGATCCAGATGCGTACGGTGCCTGCACCCACAGCTTTGACATAATGGCTGCGTGAGGTGCCGGGATTCATCGAAATGGCTTGGCCGGTACTGCCGTTCACATCCACGCGCACATGGATGGTGTCCAGTGGCTTGAACACCGCCTTGTCCCCATTGGCCCGTGATTCGGCCTCGGCCTGTTCGTGAACCGCATCGATGGTGTCGTGCGAGGGGGAGTCGATGCGCAGATATGCTGAAGTGCCGTCTGCGGCCAGTTCGAGATATGCCTTGGTCGGATCGGTGACGGTCAGCATATCGTCATCGGTGCGCACCAGGCCCGGGCCCAAGGTGTTATGCACGGCGTTGGTGTCGGTGCTGGCCCCCAGCGTGCGCCAGAATGGCAGGTTGAAAACGATGCACTCCATGCCGGCGATAATGGCTGCAACAGCCAGTAGCGCCGCAAGCGGGCGCCACGACAATCGGCGGCGTACACGACTGGTGAGATGACTGTCTTCGGAATGCACCCCATTATTCTATAGGCTTTATGTCTGGCAAACAGTAGAGAATGTGAATCATGCCAAAACGTATGTCGAATCACAGTGAACGATCCAGCCCGTCCTTCTTGAGCGGGCTGAAGGATTCGATGAATGCGCTTGCCTCCGATCTGGGCTTATCCAAGCCTCGTCAGGCCAGCACCAACCCGTTTGGCGATGCGTTGAGCGAGGCCAGCGAGCGCAAGGGCGGCATCATCGATGAACTGACCAAGCATGCGGTGCCGCTGAGCCCGGTGGTCAAGAGGCGTTCGTTCCCCGCCTTGGAAAATGTTCCCGAGGGACTGGTGCTGGGATGGGCGCAACTGCCCTCCACGCGGGGGCGTGGATTCTCCTTGGGTATCTTCCCCGATCGGGATCACTTTGCGCAGGTGGCGTTTGCCGATACCCATGGTCGCGTGTTTGTGGGCGCCGATTTGGATATGGACATCCAGGATATGCAGCCGCGCTTCATGTTCGGCAAGGAAAAGGAAGTGACCCTGCCGAACGGTGAGCGGCTGGGCCATGATATGGGGCAGACCCGTCGCAATATGTTGGGCCGTGCGATTCGGAACAATGGCGAGGTGAAGGCCATCACCGGAGGCGTGATCGGGCGTGACGACACCGGTCGTATGACGTGGCTCGCCTCGTGGCTTAAGGCCGGCAACCGGTACACCTTGGAGCAGATGCGCGCCAACCTGCCGGCTGAGATGCGTCATGATCTGGAATACCGTGATGCCGTGGCCATTGCGTTCTTCGCCGCCTACATGCTGCCGCAAATCAATGGGCTGTTGATAGGTTTTGGTTCCGGCAATATTTTCCGCCGTCTCAATCGCGAGGCTCCCATCGGTGCGATCAGGCGTTCGATTCGCGACACGATGGAGGCTCGTGCGCATGGTATGCGTGCCTCTGGCCTGGAGGATCATTTTGCGGATCTGATGCGCGAGGCCGGGGCTTTGGATAACACGCCGGGTTTGGAAGCCGTGCATGGCGCCGAGCCGCTACATTTGTATACTTCGACGTACTCGAGCGGCTATTTCTTCACGTGGGATAAGTCATTGGCCTTCAATCAGGCACTGAAATCCCTGAAAATCGAAGGCAATCTCAATCGCTTTGCCGCGGTGAGCGCCTGGCTGGAGCGCAATTCCTCGCGTGGGCTCAATCCCACGGAAGACACGGTAACCCGTGCCGAGGCCGCGCAGATCGATATGAAGCTCATCGAAAACCCCGCGATTATGGCGCTCAACCCGTATGACGGATCCGATGAACGCCGTGCGGTGCTGAGCCTGGTCAATGCGGCCGAGCACGCCGCAGACCGGATTCGTGAGGAGTTCCCCGACCCGAGGAGTGCAACGCCTCGCACGGACGAATGGGTGTATCGGCAGACATTGTCGTCCCTGCTGCGCAGATTGCGTCTACCGTATCGGTTTGATGTCGAGTTTCGTTCCCGACTGGATTCGGGGGAAGTGGCCATCGGCTTCACCACGGCGGGCACGTCGATGATGCCGGATAGCAGATATGACGCCGAACGGCGCACGTGGAGAACGCTGAGCAGCGTCGAGCGCGCATCGATGAGCGCCTCCTACAACTTGCGCGTCGGCCTGATGATGGCGGCGCTGAGCTTCGGCACCAGCCAAGCCGTGCATCAGGTGTCTCTGCACATCGATTCCATCGGTTTGGAAGAGGCGATTGCCGAGCAGGACTCGGCCATCGAAGAGATGATGAGCGAGGCGTTAAGCGCTTTCGAGCATTTGCGCAGCGGCGATTTGGGACGTGTCAGTTCCAAGGCTGATCCCAAGGATGGCGATTTCCATGGCGATCCGACCCGGCCGATCACGCATGAGGAGACCTTTGGGCAGCCGCCCACTGGCACCGGTGATGAGCAGCATGCAACGGACGCGGAGACGGATGGGGCGGACCCGTCTCAGCAGAATGCCGAAGACAGCGACGACAGCGCATCCATCGACTCCCAGTTCGAAGACCTTATGCGGGGCGTAGATATTGACGAGATGGCTTTCGGCATGGCGTCGGATGACGGCAGCGAAACCGAGAATGCGGGTGCGGGTGATGATCCGATGAGCGTGCTGCGCCGTAACCCCACCGTGCGCAACATGGTCACCGTCACATTCGCCAGGGATGCCTTCCTACAACGTCTCGACACCGATGGTCTTGACCACCCTGAAGAAACCTACCGGATGTTTGGTGCGGTGATGGATGTCGACGGCGAGGGCGGACTCAAGCCCATCAACGCCGACTTCGACTTGGCCGATAGCCGGTTCTCGCCCGTCGGCTCCCAGGAGGAGCCGGAACTTGCCGATCGTCAGTTCAACGCGTCGACCGCGCGAGTACTGGGTGCGCAGAATAGCGCTGGTCTGGCGATTCAGCGTGTGGACCTGCTGCAGCATGGCATCAATGCGTTCCACGACATCGCCCGTAATACGGAACTTGATTCCGTGGAGAAAGCGCAGCGGGCCATGCAGATCATCGAATCCATCAGCGATCCCGAACTGACGGGTCTGGCCTCGCAGGTCACCAGTGCGCTGATTGACGGCAACGACACGCCGGACTTTGCCTTCACTCTTGCCGACGAGCTGGATAAGGAACGTCTGCGCGCTCGCGATCTGCTGTTCTCCGGACAGGCCGATCAGGCCATCGAGATGGCCGAAGCGGCTGCGGCCCGTATGGACCAGACCTTTGCCATGGGGCCTGGAGTGCCACGATACTTCAATTCCTATGCCGAACGAGTGGTGTATAACCGCCTGTTCGCCACATTGGATGAGCGCACGGTTCTGATTCCGGACAATCTGTTCTATGCACATATGGAACTAGCTGATGTGCTGGGACAGCTCAAAGGCGCCAAAGCCGCGATTCCACACCTGAATCGTATGGTGGCCTACGCGCCCGCCTATCCGCTGTCGCACCTGAAATTGGCCATTCAACTGGCCCGCAATGAGGATTGGGATTCGGCGCGCGCCGCCTGCCTGAATGCCTTGCGAGTGGCTCTGGATCGTGATGATGCGGCGTTCGCCTATTACCGTTTCGCCTATGCGGAGTGGATGCTGGACCGATTCGATACGGCTGCCGCAGCCTACATCATGAGCGACCATATTGCACCTGGAGCAATCGGATCGCTGGAGAGCGAGTTACAGGAGCTGGTCTCCCGAGCCGATTCGCAATGCATCCGTGTGCCGGAATCGGTGGAGAGCGCGGCGCAAGTGCTGTCTTCGCATGATCTGCCGGTCTGGCCGCACATTGAAGTGGCCGGTATCGTGCGTGATGCCGCTCGTGTATGCGTCGATGAGGGCATGTTTGTGCCTGCCCGCACGCTTTCGGTGGCTGTTGCCCGTATGAATGATGGCGAAGGCGACAATATCGACGTTATCCAGGCCCAATTCCTTCGTTCCCTTTCTGCGTAGCCGTTTCAGGGGGAGTTCGCCCGCTAGGATAGACAATCATGAGCACGAACGAACAGTTGGCATGGGATTTCGACGATGGGGATGCGGCCGAGGTCCGGCCCGACGAAGGCGTTACCCGCTTTGCCCCCGGTTCCGAGCAGTGGGTGGCCGCGCTTGACGCCACCGATGATGACGCGATGCGGCTCGATCGTCTTGACGTCAATACGCTCAATGCCGAGGTCGCGGCGCGTCTGTGGGCTCGTGTGGCCGCTTGGGTGGAGGCCGACCAGATCGCCTACTACATCGATGATGCGCCCGTCAGCTCCGATGCCGCCTATGATGCGCGCCTGCGTTGCCTGCAAAAGCTTGAGGCGGCGTTCCCCTCGCTGGACAATCCACAGTCGCCCACCCATCGAGTTGGCGGCTCGTTCTCCAACGATTTCACTTCCGTGCGGCATCCAAGCCGCATGATGAGCCTTGATGATGTCTTTTCTATCGAGGAACTCAAGGACTGGTACGATTCGGTGATTCGCGATCTCGATTGGCCGGACGGCAAACCGTTGCCAATGAGCTGCGAGGTCAAAATCGATGGTCTGGCATTGAATCTCATCTATCGAGGCGGCGTGCTGGAGCAGGGGCTGACTCGTGGCGATGGCGTCACCGGTGAAGACATCACACTGAACGTGCGCACTATCGGCTCCATCCCGGCGCAGCTTGGTGGGCCTAAAGAGGATATTCCGGACTTCGTGGAAATCCGCGGCGAAGTGTTCATGCGTTGGGATGATTTTCATACACTCAATAGCGAGCAGGAGGATGCAGGCCGAGCGCCTTTCGCCAATCCGCGCAACGCCGCAGCCGGTTCGTTGAGGCAGAAGGATCCGCGCATCACCGCCACTCGCCGGCTGAGCTTCTATGCGCATGGTTTAGGGCAGCTCACTTGGGGACCTGATCATCCTCGTGGCACCCATGACGTGATAGCCGACCAATCGCAAGCCTATGTTTTGTATGCCAAGTGGGGCGTGCCGGTCTCTCCTCACAATCGTTCGGTCACGTCCTTCCATGAGATTCTCGACATGATCGATTACTACGGCGAGCACCGCGGCGATATCGAACATGCGCTTGACGGCATCGTCGTCAAGGTCGATGACCTTGGCCTGCAACGCACTCTTGGCGCCACTTCGCGGGCGCCGCGTTGGGCCATCGCCTATAAGTACCCGCCGGAAGAGGTCAATACTGAGCTGCTCAACATCACCGTGCAGGTGGGGCGTACTGGTCGTGTGACGCCGGTTGCGGTGTTGAGACCGGTGTATGTGGCCGGTTCCACTGTGGCTCGCACCACGTTGCACAATGGTTTCGAGGTCAAGCGCAAGGGCATTCTCATTGGTGACACGGTCGTGGTGCGCAAGGCCGGTGATGTGATTCCCGAACTGGTCGGGCCGGTGCTGGAGCGTCGCAAGGGGCGTGAGAGCGAACTGAGAGAATTCGTCATGCCCGAGTTCTGCCCGTCATGCGGCGCGAAACTGGCTCCCGCCAAGGAGGGCGATAAGGATATTCGCTGCCCGAACGTGGAAAGCTGCCCAGCGCAGCTCACCGAGCGTGTGATCTCGCTGGCCTCGCGCAAGGCCTTCGATATCGAGCATCTGGGCGAGCAGTCGGCCATCGCGCTGACCAACCCGGAGGAGAACCGTCCCGATTCTGTGGCGACCTATGCGCCGAATATCACGGAGATTCTGGTAGCTCCCGGTGAGGAACCGGACCCTTACGAGCCGGCTCCGGGATTGGCATTGCCGGCAGTGCAGCGGCCGGTGCTTTCGAACGAATCCGGACTGTTCGCCTTGACTGCCGTCGATTTGCGTGACGTGCAGGTGTGGCGTGAGGCTGCGATTGTCGAAGTGCATGAAGTGGTCGATGCCAACGGCAAGAAGAAGAAAGTGCGCAAGCGCGTGGGTGGCTCTGGCCTGTGGCATCAGGTGCCCGCTTTCTGGACGGCTCCTACGGCGGCCAAGAGACTTACCGCCAAGCAGTTGGCTGAGCGTGCGCAGGTGGCGACTGCTACGGCTGCTGAGGAGGGAATCGGACCGGCTGTAGTGCAGTCGGCACAGGGGAGTGCATCGGACATCATGCTCGGCTCATCTGGCGAAGCCGCGGTTTTGTCTGATGCGAAGTCGGCCTTTGTCTCATCGCGCTACCCGGAATATGACGTGCCGGCTGATGCGGTTATCGTTCGCGTCGACCACAAAACCACGCGCACGGGCATCACCGATGTGCCGGTGTACATCAGGCCCGGCGAGAATACGCGCAAGATGTTCGACGAGATGGACAAAGCCCGTCACGCGGACTTGTGGCGTGTGCTGGTGGCATTGTCCATTCGACGGCTCGGGCCTCCCACCGCGCGTCTGATTGCCTCCGCTATGGGTTCGTTGGGCGCCATTGAAAACGCCACGGTCGAGGATTTGACCGCCATCGATGGCGTCGGTCCGGAAATCGCCGAATCGGTGGTGAACTGGTTCGCCGCGGCCCGTGAACCCGGAGACTGGCGTGGCGAGACGTTGCGTGCGTGGCAGGCCGCCGGCGTGGGCGTTGACGTAGCGGAGACCAGTACGCTGCCGCAAACCTTGGCCGGCAAAACAGTGGTGGTCACCGGTTCCTTGGAGGGCTATTCTCGCGACTCCGCCAAGGAGGCAATCATTGAGCGTGGCGGTAAGGCAGCCGGTTCGGTGAGCAAGAAGACGGATTACGTGGTGGTCGGCGAAAACGCCGGCTCCAAGGCCGCCAAGGCTGAGGAACTCGGCATCCCCATGCTCAATGAGGCTCAATTCGCCCAACTCCTCGAAAACGGTAGCATCTGATTTCTTGGCTCCCTTCTCTGAGGCTGGGCTGTTTGTAGATGAAGAGCGAACGACAGCGAGCCAGAGGATGCGAACGCAGTTTGTTCATAATCGCGGATGAGCTGTCGCATCAGACGACTGAGGAGAGTAACCATTGCGAGCCAAGGAGTGAATTCTCAACGCAGTCCTGCCCCAGTGTGACTTACTCCACTCTCTCTGGCATGCCGCCGCAACACACGCTAGGGTAGTACAGGTTCTTAAGGAGGATACGGATTTATGAGCGACGCACGTCAGATCGAAGCCGAGATCTATGAACGCCTGAGCAAGGTCATCGACCCTGAGCTTGGCCGTTCGGTCACCGACCTCGGCATGATTGCCGCCATCGAGGCCACGCCTGCTGATGCCAACGTTGACACTGATGCCTATGACGTCACCGTGCATGTCGAACTGACCGTTCCTGGCTGTCCGCTGAGCGAAACCATTACCAACCAGATCAACGGCGCAGTGAGCTCCTATCCTGGTGCACGCCTGCTGCCCCATATAGAGGTCGGTTCGATGAGCCGCGATAAGCTGGCTGACCTTGTTGCTGATCTCAAGGCCGAACGTAAACAGAACCCGTTCAGCAAGCCTGGCGTCAAAACCCGAATCTTCGCCATCACCTCCGGCAAAGGCGGGGTCGGCAAGTCCTCGGTCACGGCGAACCTCGCCGCCACTTTTGCGGCACTTGGCTATGACACGGCCGCCATTGACGCGGATATCTATGGATTCTCCCTGCCGCGTCTGTTCGGTGTGCACACCCAGCCCACCAACCTGAACGGCATGCTCATGCCGGTCACCGCATGGGGCGTAAAGCTGATTTCCATCGGCATGTTCGCCGGTGCCGATCGCGCGATTCTCTGGCGTGGTCCCCGCCTGCAGCGATCTTTGGAACAGTTCCTCTCCGATGTATGGTGGGGCGAGCCCGACGTGCTTTTGCTTGATCTGGCTCCCGGCACCGGCGACATGGCCATCTCGGTGGCCCAGGCGTTGCCCAACGCCGAACTCGTGGTGGTCACCACCCCGCAGCCCTCCGCCTCCGACATCGCCGTGCGTTCCGGGTTGGTCGCATTGCAGGTGCCCATGAAGGTGCGCGGTGTGGTGGAGAACATGAGCTACTACGAGCATAAAGGTGAGAAGCTGGAGATTTTCGGCGCAGGCGGCGGCCAGCGCGTGGCCGAGCAGCTGACTGAGGCCTTGGGCTATGACGTGCCGCTGATGGCCCAGCTCCCTCTGGAACCCGAGGTGCGCGAGACCGGTGAGGCCGGACGCCCGGCGGTCCTGACCTCCGAGGGCGCTCTGCGTACTGATGGCATCGGCCAGACCTTCCGGGGCCTTGCCGAGCGCCTTATGGCGCTCTGAGTTGCGCAACGAATGATTCTCGATAAGAAAAGTGTGAGCCTCACATACTTGTAATCGCACATTGAGTTGTACGAATCATCTATTGGTGGATTTCAGACATCGTCGATGTCAGGTGACATACATTCCGATGAATTTCCTGCGCAACAATTTCTCGAAATAATCCTTGTTTTCGAGAAATCTTTGCACTGACGCTGCCTGAGTGCAAAGATTTCTCGAACAAAACCGCCATTTCGAGATTTTTTTGCACTGACAGACGCTTAGCACAAGAAATTCTCGAGCAATGGGCTTTTTCGAGAAATTCTTGCGCTTATGTCCAATTACGTCAGAGGAATGCTTGTTATCCTCATGTGCGTTTGGGCGATAATGTGCATTTGGCTCACACTTTTCCCGCAGCGAACCGAACCATTTTGTGTGAGTGCATACGGGAAGACCCCCGACCGCAGAAGCGGTTGGGGGTCTTCTTGATGAGTAGTAGAACTCAGATGTGGAAGTAGAGCTCGTACTCGAGCGGGGTCGGAGCCAGGCGAGCCTGGTCGATCTCGTCGCGCTTGAGGCCAATCCAGGTCTCGATCAGGTCGTCGGTGAACACGTCGCCGGCGGTCAGGAAGTCGTGGTCCTCTTCCAGGGCGTCCATAGCCTCGGCCAAGGAGCTCGGCACCTGCTTGATGCCAGCGTGCTCTTCCGGCGGCAGCTCGTAGAGGTCCTTGTCGACCGGCTCCGGAGGCTCGATGTGGTTCAGGATGCCATCCAGGCCAGCCATCAGCTGAGCGGAGAAGGCCAGGAACGGGTTGCAGGATGGGTCCGGAGCGCGGAACTCGATGCGCTTGGCAGCCGGGGAGGTGCCAGCCAGCGGAATACGGATGGCGGCAGAACGGTTACGAGCGGAGTACACCAGGTTGACCGGAGCCTCGAAGCCCGGAACCAGACGGTGGTAGGAGTTCAGGGACGGGTTGGTGAAGGCCAGCACGGAGGAGGAGTGTTTGATCAGACCACCGATGTACCAGCGAGCCAGGTCGGACAGGCCAGCGTAGCCCTTCTCGTCGTAGAACAGCGGCTTGCCGTCCTTCCACAGGGACTGGTGGCAGTGCATACCAGTGCCGTTGTCGTCGGCGATCGGCTTCGGCATGAAGGTTGCAGCCTTGCCAGCCAGAGCAGCGGTCTCGTGGACAACGTACTTGTACTTCATCAGGTCATCGCCTGCGTGCTGCAGGGTGTTGAAGCGATAGTTGATCTCCTGCTGACCAGCGGCGGCCACCTCGTGGTGGGAACGCTCGAGGATCAGACCGACCTTCTGCAGGTTGGCGACCATGTCGTCGCGCAGGTCCTGGGTGTGGTCGATCGGAGGAACCGGGAAGTAACCCTTCTTGACGCGGTTCTTGAAAGCGATGTTCGGGGTGCCGTCCTCTTCGGTGTCGACGCCGGAGTTCCACGGAGCCTCGATGGAGTCAACCTCGTAGAAGGAACGCTGCATGGAGTTCTCGAAGCGAACCTTGTCGAAGATGAAGAACTCGGCCTCAGGGGCGAAGGAAGCGGTGTCGGCGATGCCGGTGGACTTCAGGTAAGCCTCGGCCTTGCCGGCGACCTGACGAGGATCGCGGGAGTACGGCTCGTCGGTCAGCGGGTCGACGATGGAGAAGGCCACGTCGAGGGTCTTGTGCTTGCGGAACGGGTCAACGAAAGCGGTCTCAACATCCGGGACCAGCTTCATGTCGGATTCGTTGATGGCCTGGAAGCCCTGAACGGAGGAACCATCGAACGGCATGCCGTCGGTGAAGGCGTCCTTCAGGAATTCGCTAGCCGGCACAGTGAAGTGCTGCTGAACGCCGATAAGATCGGTGAAACGGACGGAGACATACTCGATGCCTTCCTTGTTGATAAGGGCCTCGGCGTCTTCCTTGGACTTGAGTTCGGTCACGGGACCGCTCCTTTCATGTGGAATATAACGGTATCCATCGTAAAATCGCGCGTTTCGCCGGCTCGAAACTTGGGTTACGAGAATGTTTCGTGACTATGGACAGCAGCCGGCAAAGCGCGGTATTCCAAGGAAACGTCATTACGGAAAGGAAACGTGACCAATCGGGTGAATGAATACGGACGTCCGCAACGTGGACAGTGGGTATTGACAGATGGAGATGATGCTTATAGGGACGAATATAAGAGAATCCCCGCCAACCCAGGAAAGTCAGCGGGGATTCGTTACGGAATATGCGGCAGTCTGTCAGCGGCCACGCATTGCGCGGCGGGAGATCTTCTGCGGGCGGTTCGGATCCATGCCCTTGGGGATGGAATAGCCCTTCTTGGACTGCAGCGTGTGCAGGCGCTCGTTCAGCGTTGTCGTCTCGGCCCTGGTCAGCAGGAAGCGGCGGCGCGGATGAATCTTGGCTACCAGCGCGTTCTTGTGATTGGTGGGCTCGTAGCTCTTGGCTTTGGTCACCGTGCTGCGCAGCTTGTCCAGCGGCACCTGCTTGGGGCCATGTCCCACGGCAATGCGGTACACGGGAATGGTGGAACCAGCAGTGACTCCCTTGATTTCATGCTCTTGGCGGTCCATGGCCTTCATCACGCGGCCGTACTCGCCTTCGCCGATGAGATAGATGCCATTCATCGAAGTGCCGCGCCAGATGGCGTCCTTGGTCTTCGGGTCGATCCACACCGGCTCCTGCGGGAAATCGAAACCGGCCTTCTGCATGTTGCTCAGCACGCCGATTGCGGCGCCGGGCTTGCCGTCGATCTGCTTATAGCCGACCTTGTCCGCACGGCGGGTGAGCAGCATCGTGGCCAGCAGGATGCCGAGCATCACGGCGGTGATCATGGTGAAAATCCAGGTCAGCCAGGTCCACTTGGCAATCAGGCCGATAATGACCATGACGACCACGGGCAGCAGGAAAGCGCCGGCCTCGAGCCACGGCAGGGCCTTGTCTTCCTTGGCCGTGTACTTGTAAATCTGGATGATCTGCTTGATTGTGCTCTGCTTCTTGGGCTTAGCGTCCTTTTCCGCCATCACTTCTTCCTTTTGCTGGGACGAAACACACTGGGCGATATCTTATCAGGTGCGCTGGTCTGGCTCAGCGCGTGTGCAGCGGCCGTTCGTCGGCCTTCAGCAGCGCCTCGCCGAGCGTTTCACTGAATGTGGGGTGAGGATGGATGAGCCGGGCCGCGTCAGCCAGCGGCAATCGGTTACCAACCAATTGCTCGGCTTCGGAGATGATGTCGGAGGCCACGGGAGAAACCATGTGCACGCCAAGTACCCGTGGAGTGTCAGGGTCGGCAGCATCGCAGCCGGAGACGATAGTCAGTGAACCGGCTGTGCCGCTCATCAACATGCGGGCATTCGCCAGCATTGGGTAGATAGTCTCCTTGACCTCGAGGAGATTCTCACGTGCCTGCGCCTGCTCGATCGTCAGCCCCACCGATGCCGCCTCGGGTGAGGAGAACACGATTTGCGGAACGGTGTTCTCGTCAACCGGCTTGGGATTGAGACCCGCGATGGTTTCGGCGATGACGATGCCCTGTTCGAATGCGCGGTGAGCCAGTGCATGGCCCGGCGTCACATCTCCTACCGCCCATATGCCCGATTTGTTGGTGCGGCCAAACGCATCTGTGACAACATGGCCGCTCTCCGTAAGTGCGACGCCCCATGATGGGTCAGCAACTGGTGTACGTCCAATGGCCGCCAGTGCAATCTCGCCCCATACGGATTGTTCGCCATCCTGCCCTTCGCGTGTGTAATGCACGGTGGCACCCAGATTAGCGCCGGTATCCACATGGGTGACGATGGTATGAGTGATGACGTTCACACCGCGACGCTTGAGCTCTCGGGTCAACGTTGCGCCGGCGCGACGATCCCACGCGGAGAGTACGCGATTCTTGCGAATCAACAACGTTACCTGTGAACCGGCCGCGTTCCACATCGAGGCAAATTCGAGAGCGATCGCTCCAGCGCCGATAATCACAGCGGATGAGGGGAACTCGTTGACTTCCAATGCCTGCGTGGAATCGATGAGCGCGCCGGCGAACGGATTGTCGGGCAGCGGACGAGGCTTGGCGCCGGTGGCTATGACAACGTTGCCAGCCGCCAGATTGAGACTAGCGCCGGTCGGCTCGGGGACGTCCGCCTTGTGATAAGTGAGAATCTCGGTTTGCCCAGGGGAAGGGACGAGATGAACAATATGCCGGGCGTTGTCTGCTGCATCGGTTTCTTCCGCATTGAAGGATGCATCGGCGCGCAGCACAGTGATATTACGGTGCGCTAACAGCCCCGTCAAACCTTTGACCATGGTGTCCACCACGCGCAGCCGGTAATCGCGCAAAGTGCCGAAGTCTATGCCGTTCACCGAGGCGTTGACGCCGAGTTCGGCCGCCCGATGCACGGTGTCGATGGTGTGCGTGGCGGTAATCAGTGCCTTGGAAGGAATGCAGCCGCGGTTCAGACAGGTGCCGCCCACGGTGGCGTCGCGCTCGATAAGGGCCACACTCATGCCAAGCTCAGCTGCGCGCAATGCGGTGGAATAGCCGCCGGGGCCGGCACCGATGATTGCCAAATCGAATTGTTCGTTCATATTGACCTCCTCGGCAGTATGTTTCGCAAACCAGTATGGCTCCCATCATAGGAAGCCATACTGGTTTGCGCTGTCAGCATTGCATAAAAAATGGCTTCCTCGCAAGGAAGCCAGAAGATGAGTATCAGTCCGCAGGCCAGTGACCGCGTTTCGGGTAACGCGGCTTGGGGAGCCTCCAGCGGCGCATCTGAATGGCACGGCTCCACGCGTAGGAGAAGGAGCGAGATCCCTTCGACACAGACGACTCGCCATACTTGGCAATGAGCTTGGCCTTAAGCTTGCGCCACATCAGCCACACGTCGATGATTACGGCAATCAGGTAGCCATACATGCACAGCATCATGATGATGGATACCCACTGGTTCTGCACGAGAGACGTGACAAGCATGGACGCAATCAGGATCGCAAATGCCACGGGAATAAACCATTCGCCAAGGTTAAAACGGGCGTCCACGTAATCACGGATGTAAATGCGCCAAGGCAACCGTTCGGCCTTGGGCATGTGATTGATGTCGCCCTTCTGCATTGCCTCGTATTCGGCGTTTTCCTTCTCGCGTAGACGAGCCTTGGCGGCTTTTGCGCTGGCTTTGCGGTCCACCGGAACCAGCGGACGGATGCCGGCGGCCTGAGCCTGCTTCATCTTTGGAGTGGGACGGCCTTTCTTCTCGTTGGGTGCGGCCTTCTTCGCGGCTTCCTCAACGGGAACCTGAGCCTCTTCTTGTTTCTTGAACGGATTCCATGTCATGCTTTGAGGTTACGGTGACGTTCAGACACCCGACCATAAGGCGTAGCCATTGCAATAACGCCACTTACAACATATATAGAGGAGAACTACCATGGTCGCATTGACTGCCAACGAGATTCGTTCTCGTGTGGAATCCGACTGGAATCGCATCGTCAAGGTGTTGAGCGAGAAAGTGGCGCTGCAGTCGATTTCCGCCAACGGCATTACCGCCGAGCACATGAGGCGTTCCGCGCAATTCGTGGCCGATGAACTACGACTGGTCGGTGTGGATGCCAAGGTGGTGCAAGCCTCCAATGCGGACGGTACTCCAGGCGCGTGGGAAGTCATCGGCTCACACATCGTGAACCCGGATGCGCCCACCGTGCTGCTGTACGCACACCATGACGTGCAGCCCGTGCCGGATCCGGCCGAATGGAACACCGACCCGTTCGTGGCCACTGAGATCGATGGCCGCCTCTATGGCCGTGGTTCCGCCGATGATGGCGGCGGCATTGCCATCCATTCCGGCGCGCTGAAGGCCCTCGGCGATGACCTCAAGGTCAATATCAAGGTGTTCATCGAAGGCGAAGAGGAGATGGGCTCGCCGAGCTTCATCCCGTTCATCGAAGCCCACAAGGACGAGTTTGCCGCCGACGTCATCATCGTGGCCGATTCCGGCAACTGGTCGGCCGATATTCCCTCCCTGACCACCTCTCTTCGCGGCAATACCTGCGTGGATGTGACCGTCAAGGGTCTTGAACACCCAGTGCACTCCGGCCAATATGGTGGCCCGATCTTCGATTCCAATACGCTGGCCGCCCTGCTTATCGCCTCCATGTATGACGAGAACGGCGATCTGGCTGTGCCCGGCGTGGCTGCCGAAGAGCCGATCGGCGGTCTGCAGCGCGACCTCGACGAGACCACCGTGCGCGAGGATTCCGGTGTGGTTTCCGGCTACGAGTTCGCCGGCACCGGTTCCCTGGCTTCCCGCCTGTGGACCAAGCCGTCCGTGACCGTGATCGGCTTCGACGCGCATCCGGTCGAAGGCTCCTTCAATGTGATTTCCCCGGAGACTCGTTTCCGTCTGTCTCTGCGTACCGCGCCCACCCAGCGCCCTGAAGAAGCACAGGAAGCCTTGGCCGCGTTCCTTGAATCCCACGCGCCGTTCGGTGCCAAGGTCACTGTCGAGCGTGGCGAAAACGGCATGGGTTGGGCCATGGACCCGACCGCCATCGCCACCAAGGATGCGCTGGAAGCCATGACCGAGGCGTTCGGTGTGGAACCCATTAACAAGGGTGAGGGCGGCTCCATCCCGTTCATTCCCGAACTGCAGCGCATCTTCCCGTCTGCTCAGGTGTTGGTCACTGGCCCCGAAGACCCGAAGGCCAACGCACACAGCCCCAACGAGTCCATCTCCTTGCCGGGCTTGAAGAACAACGTGATTACCGAGGCCCTGCTGCTCGATAAGCTCGGTAAGTAGTTTCGCGTTCTATAGAGCCCTGGTTCAGCCACCAATAGCGGCGCCGACTTGTCAGTATTTGGCGATTCGGCGCCGTTTGGCATATCTTAGCGTCGCTATTCTGCCAGTTCTTGGCAACAATGCGCCGCTGAATGCCGCTTAGCGTCGCCATTGTGCCAGTTCTTGGCAGCTTGGCTCCGCTGATAGGTCTTCTGTGGCGCCAACTTGCCAAATAGCGGCATCGTGTCTTCACTGAGAGCCTCGCCACATTGCTTACCGAATCTATTGCCTTTGACGGTGGTTTGCTTTATAGTCGGGGAGTTGACACGGGAGCTGCCGACAGGCGGCTGAGAGGAGACGCATAGTCTCGACCGATGGAACGTGACCGGATAATGCTGGCGCACGGAATTGTCGCTCTTATTTACCCGTGCCTGAACCAATCGTGCAAGCTGCTGTGGTTTGCGTGAGAAGAGAAGAAAGGCACATCATGGCTGAAGCTGTGGCCAAGGCTAATTACAAGTGGCGCGTTGTCGATATCGTCGTCGCCGCTATTCTCGCCGTTGCATCCGGCGTCATCTTCTGGGGCTGGGATATCGTTTGCACCGCCCCGCTGACTCTGTTCGAAGGCGTGACCCCCGGTTTTGAAGGTCTGCTCAATGGATTCTGGCTGTTCGCCGGCCCGCTTGCCGCCATCATCGTGCGTAAGCCCGGCGCCGCCCTGTTCGCCGAAACTCTCGCCGCTTTCCTTGAGCTCACGCTGGGCAACCAGTGGGGCGTCGGCGGCTCGCTGATCGTCGGCATCATCCAGGGTCTGGGCGCCGAGATCGGCTTCGCCGTTTTCGCTTGGAAGAAGTGGAACCTCGGCACCACCATCCTTTCCGGTGCGCTTGCCGGCGTTGGCTGCTGGGCCTACTACTGGGCCACCAACCCGGGCTGGAACGCCATGCGTGTCACCTGGTACCTGGTGGGTTCCATCATCTCCGGCATCGTGATTGCCGGCGTGGTGGTCTGGTACCTGTCCCGTGCGCTCGCCGCCACTGGCGCGCTTGAGCGTTTTGAATCCGGACGCAGCAAGGCACGCGTCTGATGCAGGTCGATCCGGCTGCGGTAGAGGCTAGCGGCTGGGGCTGGCGGCACGCCACGCGCAAGGATTTCGCGTTGCGTGCCGTCGATTTCACCATCCGGCCAGGTGAACGTGTGCTTTTGCTCGGCGCTTCAGGCGCGGGCAAAAGCACGATGATGGCCGGTCTCGCGGGTGTGCTGGGCGGCGATGAGGAAGGCGAGCAGGAAGGCTCGCTCACCATCGACGGTGTTGACGCGCGCGAGGCGCGAGGCCGCGTGGGACTGGTACTTCAGGACCCGGACTCGCAGATCATTCTTGAACGACTGGGCGATGACGCGGCGTTCGGCTGCGAAAACCTCAACGTGCCACGTGAGGAAATCTGGCAGCGTGTGCGCGAATCGCTGGATATGGTCGGTCTCGGAGGGCTCGAACTGGGCCGCTCCACCCGTCATTTGTCCGGCGGACAACGGCAGCGACTCGCTCTGGCCGGCGTACTGGCCATGAAGCCCGGCCTGTTGTTGCTGGACGAACCGACCGCCAACCTCGATCCCGAAGGCGTGGTCGAAGTGCATGATGCGGTCAAAAAGGTCATCGAGACCACCGGCCAGACCATGGTGGTGGTCGAACACCATATCGACGTATGGCTGGATTTGGTGGACCGCGTGATCGTGCTCGGTCGACCCGATGCCGATTCTCCGGCTGGAGCGGTTATCGCGGACGGCAAGCCCGATGAGGTATTTGCGCAGATGGGCGACGTTCTGGCCGCCGGCGGCGCGTGGGTGCCGGGACGTGCGATTCCCGATTATCGTCCCGACGATGAAACCCGTGGGGAAACGGTGCTCAGTACCGAGAACCTCAGCTTTGGACGCGGCACGGCGCTGGGTACCGGCATCAATCTGGATTTCCACGCCGGCGAAGTCACGGCACTGATGGGGGCGAATGGTGCGGGCAAATCAACCATGGCGTTGACCTTGGCAGGGCTGCTGAAGCCGATTGATGGCAAAGTGCTGATTGCGGATAGTTTGAAACCGCCGCACGCAGGTCAAGAACCCATCAACTGGAAAAGCAAGGAACTGCTGGGGCGTATCGGCATGGTGTTCCAGGAGCCCGAACATCAATTCGCGTCTAACTTCGTGCGCGATGAGGTGGCCATCGGACCCAAATCGATGGGACACGGTGAAGACGAGGCTTACCAGACCGCGGATCGTATGCTCGAGCAGATGAACCTCACCCGCTTCGCCAAAGCGAACCCCTACACCTTGTCCGGCGGAGAAAAGAGGCGTTTGTCTGTGGCATCCATGTTGGCCGCCGCACCCAAAGTGCTGGTGATGGATGAGCCGACATTCGGGCAGGACTTCAGCACCTGGACCGAAATGGTGAAGTTGATTGCCGCGATTCGCGATCAGGGATCATGCGTGATCATGGTGACGCACGATGAGGCGCTGGTTGACGCGCTGGGCGCGCGACGGGTGATGTTCGAGGAGACGCGGGTATGAGCGACGTGATTCGATTCGTTACTGATGATGCCGGTGCCGGAGCCTCTGGGGATACGATGTCCGGGAACGCCGCGGCAAAGCCGGCAAGTGCGACGGTCACTGTCGCGGTAAGCGATGTGGTGACGGTCAGTGCGCAGGAGACGCGCGTGGAACCGGTCAGAGTCTCTTCGCCTTCCTGGTTTGTGGCGCGTATCAACGCGGTCAGTCGCATTATCGGCGCGTTGCTACTGTGCATTCCGATGTTCATCAGTCTGGACGTGGTGTCCGCATCGGTGGCGCTGGGCATCGAATTCGTGCTGCTGTGGATTGGCGGCGTGGCGCCTTGGACCGTATGCCGCAAGACCTGGCCGGTGTGGGTTGCGGCAGCGGGCAGCTTCATCTCCGTGTTCCTCTATGGCCGTACTTCAGGTGAGATTCTGTGGCAAAGCGGCTGGATCGTCATCAGTGAAGGATCCATATATCTCGCCATCGCTACTGCCATCAGGGTAGCGGCGATCGCCGTACCGGGCGTGATTCTGGCGTTGGGACTTGACCCCACCGATCTGGCTGACGGACTGGTGGAGATTCTGCATTTCTCGCCGCGATTCGTATATGGAGGTCTGGCCGGACTGCGCATGTTCACCCTGCTGCAGGAGGACTGGCGAGCACTCGGTCTGTCCCAACGCTCGCGCGGCCTCGGTGACGGTAACGCCATAGCGCGTGCGCTTTCCCAGGCATTCGGCCTGCTGGTGCTCTCCATTCGCCGTGCCACCAAGCTCGCCACTGCCATGGAAGCACGCGGCTTCGGCTCCAATGCCCCGCGCTCGCAAGCGCGTATCTCCCGCCTGAAGCCCATTGACTGGCTCTTCTACGTCATCTGCCTAGCCGTCCCGTTGGTCTCCCTAGGCGTTGCCATTGGTACCGGGAATTGGCACTTCGCTTTTCAGGGTGTCTGAAAGACAACGTAATGCCCCGGCAGTAGGGTAGTGACCATGCCCATCACGCCTAAGATTCTTGATAATCCGAAGTCCGACCGTGTGCGCCGTATCACCGATTTGGCCCGCGCCAAAGGCCGGGAACGTTCGGGCCGCTTTCTTATCGAAGGCCCTCAGTCCGTACGTGAAGCCGTCACATGGCGGCCCGACGTGGTGCAGGATTTGTATGTGGAAGTCGCACAAGCGCTGGATCATCCGCACATCGTTTCCTCCACGCTGGAGAGAATCGTCGAAGCGTCACAGGATGCCACCATTTATGTTCATCAGTGCACTGGCGATGTGATTCGTCGTATCAGTGCGGATGCCCAAGGCATTCTGGCGGTGGGCAATGCGCAGGCCATGCAGTCGGATGTCGATGACCTCGCCTTGGATACCGCAGATTATGCTCCGCGGATTGCCGCATTCTGGCAGGTGCGTGATCCGGGCAATGCGGGTACGGTGATTCGCGCGGCTGATGCCGCAGGCTGCGATGCCGTCATATTCGTGGATGATTGCGTGGATGTGCTCAATCCCAAGGTCATCCGCTCCACTGCGGGATCCTTGTTCCACCTACCGGTGTTCACCATGCGTACGAATGAATTCTTTGATTGGACTTCCGACCATCATGTGGACGTGTGGGCCGCTGACGTATACGGTACCGAGAAACGCAAGCCGGAAAGCCTGCCCGCGGTATTGGCGGACAAGGCAGCGGTAAGCATGTCTCAGGCTGTGCTGTTCGGCAATGAGGCGCGTGGATTGGAGCCGGAGATCCTTGAACGATGTGGCCGCATCGTCTCCATTCCGCTCTATGGAAAGGCCGAATCGCTGAACCTTGGTACTTCGGCCGCGGTGATGCTGATGTCGCTGGCTATGTCGGGTCATATTGAAAGAATGTGAAATCGGTAAAAAACGCTAGAAATGCTGAGAAATCATCAGATGAAAGGGTTCTCGTGGCAGAACAAATGGTGTTCGACGCCGACCAGGTGACCGCAGCGGTCGCCGAGGGCATCGAGAAGATCCAGCACGCCTCCAACCTGGAGGAACTCAAGGCCATCAAAACACAGTACGCAGGCGCCGATTCGGCGATGACCCAGGCCAGCAAGGCCATCGGTTCCCTGCCGGCCGATCAGAAGAAGGAAGCCGGCAAGCTGATGGGCAAGCTACGCGCCGATTTCGGACGCGCCTTTGGCCCCAAGGAGAAGGAACTCAAGGAAGCTGCCGAACAGGCCGCCCTTGCCGCCGAAACCGTGGACATGACGCTGCCTGTGAACCGTAAGCCTTTGGGCGCCCGTCATCCGCTGGCCAAGTTGATGGAGGACGTCGAGGACTTCTTCATCTCCATGGGCTGGCAGATTTCCTCCGGCCCGGAAATCGAAGCGGAATGGTACAACTTCGATTCCCTGAACTTCGGCCCGGATCACCCGGCCCGCCAGATGCAGGACACCTTCTACGTCAAGGGCAACCAGGCCAAGGACGCTGCCGGCTTCGTCGGCTCCAACATGGTGGTGCGTACCCAGACTTCCTCCGATCAGGTTCGCGCCCTGCTGACCCGCGGCGTGCCTCTGTACATCGCCAGCCCGGGCCGCGTGTTCCGTACCGATGAGCTGGACGCCACCCACACTCCGGTGTTCCACCAGTGCGAGGCCCTCGCCGTCGACAAGCACCTGACCATGGCTGACCTGAAAGGCGTGCTGGACAAGCTCGCCGTCGCCATGTTCGGTCCCGAGGCCAAGACCCGACTGCGTCCGAGCTACTTCCCGTTCACCGAGCCGAGCGCCGAGCTCGACCTGTGGTTCCCCGATAAGAAGGGCGGCCCCGGCTGGCTCGAATGGGGTGGCTGCGGCATGGTGAATCCGAACGTGCTGAAGTCCGCGGGCATCGACCCGGAGGTCTACACCGGCTTCGCGTTCGGCGTGGGCATGGAGCGTACGCTTCTGCTGCGCAGCGACATCAACGATATGCATGATTTGGTTGAAGGCGACGTGCGTTTCGCCGAACAGTTTGTGATGGGGGAGTGAATTACCCATGCCTATGATCGACATCGATTGGCTCAAGGACCACGTCGAGGTCCCCGAAGGCCTGACCTATGAACAGCTTGCCAAGGACCTCGTCAAGGTGGGCCTTGAAGAAGAGGAGATTCACTCCTCCCAGGTGACCGGCCCGATCGTGGTCGGCTATGTGGTGGACGCCACCCCCGAACCGCAGAAGAACGGCAAGGTCATCAACTGGTGCCACGTGGACTGCGGCGACGAATGGAACGAGACCGACGAGAACGGCAACAAGGTGCCGCGCGGCATCATCTGCGGCGCACCCAATATGAAGGCCGGCGAGAAGGTCGTCGTCACCCTGCCTGGCGCCGTGCTGCCCGGCGACTTCAAGATTGAGCCGCGCAAGACCTACGGCCATATCTCCAACGGCATGTGCGCATCCGAGCGTGAACTGGGTCTTGGCGACAACCACAACGGCATCATCCTGCTACGTGAGTACGGCTTCTCCGAGGCCGAATACGAAGCTCTGAAGCCCGGCCAGGACGCCATGCACCTGCTACATCTCGACCAGCCGTTGCTCGAGATCAACATCACCCCGGACCGTGGCTACACGCTGTCTTACCGTGGCGTTGCCCGCGAGTACCATCACTCCACCGGTGCCGCCTACACCGATCCGGCCATCGCGCTGAACGAGAAGGCTCCGGAGCCTGCTGATTACCAGCCCGGCACTCCGGTGGACATCGACATTGAGATTGATGACAACAACCCGATTCACGGCGTTCCCGGTTGCGATCGTTACTACGCTCGCGTCGTCAAGGGCTTCGACCCCAACGCCCACACGCCCAGCTGGATGCGTCGCCGCCTGATTCGTGCTGGCATGCGCTCCATCTCGCTGGCCGTGGACGTGACCAACTACGTGATGCTCGATCTCGGTCAGCCGATGCACGCCTACGACCTCGATAAGCTCGAGGGCCCAATCGTTGTGCGTCGTGCCAACGAGGGTGAGAAGCTCACCACGCTGGACGGCAAGGAACATGACCTGAGCACTGAAGATTTGCTCATCACTGATTCGCCGAATGGCGAACGCGGCTCGCGTATCCTCGGCCTTGCCGGTGTGATGGGTGGACTGTACGGCGAGGTGACCGCCGACACTAAGAACATCCTGCTGGAGGCCGCGCACTTCGATCAGGTGACCATCGCCCGTTCCGCTCGTCGCCACAAGATTCCGTCTGAAGCATCCCGTCGTTTCGAGCGTGGCGTCGACACCGAGCTGCAGCCTGCTGCGGCTCAGATGGCCGCCGAGCTCATGGCCAAGTACGGTAACGGCGAGCCCAGCGAGCATCCGAACGATGTGGATAACACGCCGCGTCCGAAGGTCATTCACTTCAAGGCTTCCGAAGTGGCCCGTGTGGCCGGTCTCGATGTGGACATCAACCGCATCTCCGACATTCTCACCGACATCGGCTGCGTTGTGGCCGGCGGCGGCAACGGCGAATTCTCCATCACCGCGCCGAGCTGGCGTCCAGATCTGGGTGAACCGTGTGATCTGGTCGAGGAAATCGCCCGACTGGTCGGCTACGACCAGATTCCGGTCACCGTGCCGCCTGCACCGGTCGAGGGCCTTGTGGGCCTGACCTCGGATCAGACTCGCCGCCGTCGCGTGGCGGACGAGCTGGCCGAATACGGCATGGTCGAGGCGCTGAGCTACCCGTTCGTCGGTGACGACGATTACCGCGCTTTCGGCTTCGACCCTGAAGCCACCAAGAAGGTCAGCGTCGAGATCGCCAACCCGCTCTACGGCGATCGCCCGTACCTGCGTCGTGACATTCTGCCGACCTTGGCCACCACCGTGCAGCGCAATATTCGCCGAGGCATCGAAAACGTGTCCCTGTATGAACTCGGCCATGTCTATCTGTGGGATCCGAACGCGCCCGCAATCCCGTCTCTGCCCGGTGGCGTGCGCCCGACCGATGAGCAGCTGGCAGCGTTGGACGCCGGTCTGCCGGATCAGCCCGACCACGTGGCCGGCATCCTGACCGGTCTGGCTGAGGACGATGGCTGGCTGGGCGGCAAGCGTCCGGTCGATTGGTCGGACGCCGTTGAAGCCGTGCATCGTCTTGCGGATCGCATCGGTGCGAAGATCGTGCTTGATCAGCCTGCGGCCGAAGATGTGCCTGCACAGTGGCATCCGGGCCGTGCTGCCCGCGTCATGGTGGGCGACGTGTTCACCGGTTGGGTCGGCGAACTGCATCCGCGCGTCAACGAGGCACTTGGCTTCCCGGCGCATTCCGCGGCGTTTGAGCTGAACCTCACCGCGCTGTTCGGCACCCTGACCGGCAAGCCGGTGCAGGCCAAGCCGATTTCCACCTTCCCGCCAGTCAAGCAGGATTTGGCCTTTACCGTGGATGCGTCGGTGAGCGCCGATCAGCTGGAAGCAGTGATTCGTGAGGCGGCTGGTGCCAACCTCGAGTCCATCGAATTGTTCGACGTGTTTACCGGCGAGCAGGTGGGTGAGGGCAAGAAGTCCCTGGCCTACGCTGTGGTGTTCCGTTCCCCGGACAAGACCTTGTCCGCCGATGACAGCGACGCCATTCGCCAGGCTATCGTGGCCAAGGCTGCCGATCTCGGCGCCCAGCTGCGTGCCTGATCACTGTACGAAAGCATGAGGAGCGCCATGAGTGAACCGGAACATAGCACACCGGAATACGGGCAATACCAGAAGCCCGCATATGGTGCGATGTCGGGCCAATACGGGCCAAACTACAACCCGTACATTTATGGCGCTCCCGAACCCGATGCCAATAACGGCTCCGCTGCTGATAACAACGGAGCCGGAGCCGGGCAGCCGAACAATGGACGGCCCTCTTCTTCCGGCAATTCGTTCGGCGGCAATCAGCAGTATGGGCAGTCCCAGCAGGGCAACCCGTTTGGACCCCAGTACGGGTCGTGCTCCCGGTTTGGCAGCAGCCAACCGAATGGGCAGTCCCAACAGCCTCACTACTACAACGGTATCGATCTCAATGACCCCAATCAGAATCCGCTGTACGGGCATTGGGATTCCTATGCAATCATTTCCTTCGTGCTCGCCATGTTCTTTCCCGTACCGGTGCTCTCCGCTCTGATGGGCGGCGTGGCGATGTGGCGGACGCGCACGTTCCATATGAAGGGCTTTGGCCTGGCTCTTGCAGCCGTGGTCATCAACGTGTTCTACACCCTTGCGGTTATTTGGATGGCATTGAATGGCTATGATGCCATGACTCTGTATCAGGACATCCTTCAGCAGTTCACCGGCAGCGGCACTGGTCCCTCATCTGATTCCATCTCTGCATAGGGCTGAGTTGCTGCAACACACCCACTGTATAACTATGCAATAGTCTGCATAATCGCGTATACTCATGCGAAGTACGTCAGCGGAAAAGAGATGAGTATGGCGAAATATACAGTGGCCGTAGCCGGTGCTACAGGCTATGCCGGCGGCGAGGCGCTGCGCATTCTTGCGGCACACCCCGACTTTGCAATCACATGTGTGGCAGGCCATTCCTCCGTGGGGGAATCGATGGCCAAGCATATGCCGCATATTCCGCAACTGGCCAATCTTGTTGTTGAAGACACCACGCCTGAGGTGCTCAACGGCCACGATGTCATTATCCTTGCCTTGCCTCATGGCGCTTCCGGCAAGCTCGCATCCCAGCTCGACCCGGATGCCGTGGTCGTGGATCTCGGTGCCGATCATCGTCTCGAAGAACAGGTCGCATGGGATGAATTCTATGGCGGCGATTTCTACGAGCACTGGACTTACGGCATGCCTGAGCTCATCACCGGCAAGACTGCCGATGGCGCATACACCCGTCAACGTGAGGCGCTGCCTGGTGCCAAGCGAATTGCGGGCCCTGGCTGCAATGTGACTGCCACGACTCTGGCTCTGCAACCCGGCATAGCGGAAGGGTTGGTCGAACCGAAGGACATCGTGGCTGATTTGGTCGTCGGCTACTCCGGCGCAGGCAAGAACCTCAAACGCACCAACCTGTTGGCCGCCGAGGCATTGCAATCCGCGCTGCCGTACTCGGTGGGCGGCATGCACCGTCATATTCCTGAAATCCTGCAGAATTTCGCCCATGCGGCCGGTGAGACCGCAGCTGATGCCGGCAAGTTCACGCTTGGCTTCACCCCGATACTGGCGCCCATGTCCCGAGGCATTCTCGCCACCGTGTCGGCTCGCATGACCGACAAGGCCAAGGCGATGAGTGACGAAGCAATCCGAGACGTATGGGCAAAAGCTTACGAAGGCCAGGACTTCATGGTGCTGCTGCCTGAGGGCACATTGCCTGCCACCGGCAACATCATCGGTTCCAACGCCGCTCACCTGCAGGTTGTCACCGACCGCAAGTCCGGGCGCATTTATGCCTTCGCCGCCATCGACAACCTCAACCGTGGTACCGCCGGACAAGCGGTCCAATCATTGAATATCGCACTTGGCCTGCCGGAAGATGCAGGCCTGACCAAGATCGGAGTAGCACCGTGAGCGTCACATTCGCGCAAGGATTCTCCGCTGCCGGCGTGGTGGCGGGCATTTCATCGGTTGAAGGCAAGAAGGATCTCGCGCTCGTGGTCAACAACGGCCCGCTTGACGCGGTGGCCGGCGTGTTCACGTCGAACCGATTCTGTGCAGCCCCTGTGCAGTGGAGCCGCAAAGCCGTGGCGGACGGCCACGCCAAAGCCGTGATTCTCAACTCCGGCGGTGCCAACGCCTGCACCGGTGAGGCGGGATATCAACAGTCCGTGTCCACCGCCGAGGCGGTCGCCGAACTCGTCGGCGCACAAGCAGAGGATGTTGCTGTGTGCTCCACTGGTCTGATCGGCGAGCTGTTGCCCTTGGATAACGTTTTGGCCGGTGCCAAAGCCGCTTATGCTGCTCTTGCCAGCACCGCCGAGGCCGGGGCGGACGCCTCACATGCCATTATGACCACCGACACCAAGGCCAAGACCGTCGAACTGACCGGTTCCAACGGCTGGAAGATCGGCGGCATGGTCAAGGGGTCGGGCATGATCGCCCCGCAGCTGGCCACCATGTTGTGCGTCATCACTACCGATGCCGTGGTCAGTGCCGGTCAAATGCAGGCCGCGCTTACCGTGGCCGCCGAGCATTCGTTCAACCGTATCGACGTGGATGGTTGCATGTCCACCAATGACACAGTGCTGCTGCTCGCCTCCGGAGCCTCCGGCGTGGAGCCCGACAAGGACGAGTTCAACAAGCTCGTGCGCGAGGCCTGCGCCTCCCTGTCCCGTCAGATTATCGGCGACGGTGAAGGCGCTTCCCATGACATTCGCATCACCGTTACCGGTGCCACCAGCGAAGACGCGGCCCTTGCCTGCGGCCGTGCGGTCGCGGCCTCGAATCTGCTGAAATGCGCGATCTCCGGCAATGACCCGAACTGGGGCCGTATCGTCAGCTCCCTGGGCACCGTTTCCCCTGAAGTTGCACCTTATGATTCCGAGAAGGTGACCGTCGACGTCAACGGCGTGCGCATCTGCGAGAACGGTGGTGCCGGACGGGACCGTAGCGAAGTCGACATGACCCCGCGCGAAGTCCACATTGACATCGACCTCAACACCGGATCGAACGCCGAGGCCACCGTCTGGACCGACGATCTGACCCACGAATACGTTCACATCAACGCCGACTACGAAAGCTGACATCCACCATGCTCTCGCTGGCGGATGTCGCCGTGAAGCAAATGCCGAGAGGCGTTTGTAGGCGATGTGTTCGCCAACAGGCGAACCGACAAAACGTAGGCAACGCCTACTGTAATTGCAGGACGCTGTCCGGTGGAACCGGACTGGGGGTGGTCTCGCCAAACCACCCCCAGTCATGCGCAGCATGACAGCCCCCGTCAGCGGGGGCAAAGTTACGGAAAGAAGAACATGGCTACTGAATTGAAGGGACCTGGGTTCCATTTCGACGTGCATACCGATTTGCGCGCCGATCAGAAGGCGGAAGTGCTGATTGAGGCGCTGCCGTGGCTGGAGGAATTCGCCGGCCAGCGCATCGTGGTCAAGTATGGCGGCAATGCCATGATCGACGATCACTTGAAGCAGTGCTTCGCCGAGGATATGGTGTTCCTGCGTCAGGTCGGTTTGCATCCGATTGTCGTGCATGGCGGCGGCCCGCAGATCTCGCACATGCTCAAGGCCCTCGGTATCAAGTCCGAATTCAAGGGCGGCTTGCGCGTCACCACACCCGAGGCAATGGATGTGGTGCGCATGGTACTCACCGGCAAGGTCTCGCGCGAACTGGTCGGCATGATCAATGCGCACGGCCCGATGGCGGTCGGTCTGTCCGGTGAGGATGGAGGCTTGTTCTCCGCCATGCAACGCAAGCCCGTTATCGATGGCAGGCCCACGGATGTCGGTCTGGTCGGCGATGTGGTGTCCGTCGATGCCTCCGCGGTCGAGGATTTGGTCGCGGCCGGTCGTATTCCGGTTGTTTCCTCTGTGGCTCCGAATGAGGAGGACGCCACCGAGGTGCTGAATGTGAACGCCGATTCCGCGGCCGCGGCCCTTGCCGCAGCCGTGGGCGCGCACAAGCTGGTCATTCTGACCGACGTGGACGGTCTCTATGCCGACTGGCCGGATAAGAATTCACTTATCGGGCGTATCGGCGTGGAGGATCTGCGCGACATGCTGCCCGATCTGGAATCCGGCATGCGCCCCAAGATGGAAGCATGCGTGCGCGCCATCGATGGTGGCGTGCCCCAAGCCCACATCATCGACGGTCGTAAACCACATTCGATCCTGAACGAGATATTCACCTCCGCCGGTATCGGCACCATGGTCGTGCCCGAAGGCGGTATGGAAATGAGGAGTTCCTATGAGCACTGAGCAGAACGAGACGCTGGGCGCTGAAGACAGCAAGTGGCTGGGGGAGTACTCCCAGGTACACATGAACGTGTTCGGCACGCCGCTGCGTGTTATGGATCACGGTCAGGGCGCGCATATTTGGGACGTTGATGGCAACGAATACCTTGACTTCCTGGCTGGCATCGCCGTCAATTCGCTGGGCTATGCCCATCCCAAGTGGGTGAAAGCCGTGTCTGAGCAGGCGGCCAAGGTGGCTCACATCAGCAATTATTTCGCTTCCGAGCCGCAGATCGAGCTCGCCGCGAAGCTGGTCAAACTGGCTGGTGCCCCGGAAGGCTCCAAGGTCTACTTCGGCAATTCCGGTGCCGAGGGTAATGAAGCGGCATTGAAGCTGGCCAAGCTGTATGGTCGCACCCTGCCCGACGCACTGCCGTCCATCGGCGGTAAGCCCGCCCGTATTCTTGCCATGACGCACGGCTTCCATGGCCGTACGATGGGTGCGCTCTCCGCAACTTGGAAGCCGAACATCCGCAAGCCCTACGACCCGTTGGTGCCCAACATCGAATTCGTGCGCGCCGGCGACAAGGTCGCCCTGTACGAGGCGTTCTCCCAGACCGGTCTTGGCCACTATGGCAAGGGGCCGGTAGCGGCGGTGATTCTGGAACTCATTCAGGGTGAGGCCGGCGTGCAGCCGTTGGGTGCCGATTACGTCAAGTTCGTGCGTGAGCTGTGTGACATCAACCATGCGCTGCTCATCATCGATGAGGTGCAGACCGGCATCGGCCGTACCGGCAAGTGGTTTGCATTTCAGCGTGAGGATCTTGCCGGCGGCGTGACCCCGGATATGGTGACCTTTGCCAAGGGAGTGGCCGGCGGATTCCCGATGGGTGGCATGATTGCCTTCGGCGAGAAGCTTGCAGCCCTGTTCACTCCGGGCTCTCATGGATCAACCTTTGCCGGCAACCCGTTGGGCGCGGCGGCTGGACTTGCCACACTCGGTGTCATTGAGGACGATAACCTCATTGCCAATGCCGAGGCCCGCGGTCAGCAGCTGCGCGATGGCATTATGGACACCGGCAATCCGCTCTACGTATCCGTGCGCGGTCGTGGCCTGCTCGATGCCGTAGAGCTCAAGCATCCCTGCGCCCACGCCGTCATGAACTACTGCCTCGAACACGGGCTCATCGTCAATGCGGTGGCCCCCAATGCGCTGCGTTTCGCACCGCCGCTGATCGTAACCGCCGAAGACGTTGACCAGGCGCTCGCCGTTCTCAAGGACGTGCCCGCTGATCTGCCGAACGACTGACTTACCTGACCTATATAAGGAGATCACCATGACCCCAGAACTGCGCCATATGCTGCGTGATGACGACCTCAACCATGAGGAGCAGAAGCAGGTGCTTGAGCTTGCCATCAAGTTCAGCAAGAACCGTTTCTACAAGCAGCCGTTTGCCGGTCCGCAGGCCGTCGCCGTGTTGTTCGACAAGCCTTCCACCCGTACCCGCTCCAGTTTCTCCATTGGTGTTGCCGAGCTTGGCGGCTACCCGCTGGTCATTGACAAGTCCGGCTCCCAGCTGGGCCGTGGCGAGCCTGTGGCCGATACCGCCCGTGTGCTCGACCGTATGGCCTATGGCGTGGTCTGGCGCACCTTTGGTCAGGATCGCGTGGAGGAAATGGCCAAGTATTCCACCCACCCGGTGGTCAACGCGCTGACCGATGACTTCCACCCCTGCCAGATTCTTGCCGACTTCCAGACCATCGCCGAACACCGCGGCGGCGTGGACAATCTGAAGAACCAGACCATCGCCTACCTCGGTGATGCCGCCAACAACATGTCCAACTCGTATCTGCTCGGCGGTGCCGTTGCCGGTATGAACGTGCGTGTGGCCGGACCTCAGGGCTACCTGCCGCGTCCGGATATCGTGGCCGATGCCGAACGCATTGCCGCTGAGAACGGCGGTTCCATTCTGGTGACCACTGATGCCCGTGAGGCCGTCGCCGGTGCCGATTGCGTGTTTACTGACACCTGGGTTTCGATGGGTGAGGAAGCTGAATACGCCATCCGATCCAAGCCGTTCTGGGATTATCAGGTCAATGCCGAGCTCATGGCTCTGGCCAAGCCGGATGCGCTATTCCAGCACTGCCTGCCCGCCTATCGCGGTAAGGAAGTCACTGCCGAGGTGATTGATGGCCCGCAGTCCGTGGTGTGGGATGAGGCGGAGAACCGTCTGCACGCGCAGAAGGCGTTGCTCACCTGGCTGACCGGCAAGGCCCGTGGAGACGAAAGCCTGCTCGCATGAGTGAGGTCCTGCCGTCCCTGCAGCGCCCTGCCACCAGGGCCGCGCGACTCAGTGCCATTGATCAGGCGCTGACCACGCATGTCATCACGTCACAATCGCAGCTGTCGAAAATCCTATTGGACGAAGGCATCGCGGTTACGCAGGCCACGTTGAGCCGCGACCTGGATGAGATGCATGCGGTGAAAACCCGGCTGAAGGACGGTACGGTGGCCTATACGGTTGGACGTGGTTCGGCGGTTGCCGATGTCGAGGACGTGGGGGAGCGCACCGAGGCTCAGATGGCTCGTGTGCTCAATGGTCTGGTCACTTCGGTGGCCGCTGCCCGCAACCTTGTTGTGGTGCATACCCCGTCCGGAGCCGCACAATATGTGGCTTCCGTGATTGACCGTCAGCCCATCGACGGCGTGCTTGGCACCATCGCTGGAGACGATACCGTCATGGTGATCTGCGCTGACGACGGCACCGCCGTCTCCCGCTCTGACTGGCTACTCGGCCTCGCCTCCAAATAGTGTTTTTTCTTGCCCCCAAGGTGAGGGGAGCTGTCACTGTAGGCGACTGAGGAGAGTTGCCCAATCCTCCCCAACACGCCGTGCATAAATATACAATCCTCTGTATATACTTACATCAGTTTGTTTTTTGGACCTTGAATGAAAGGGAACTCATGGCAGATAACAATCGCCTTGTTCTGGCCTACTCCGGTGGTCTTGATACCTCCGTCGCCATCTCGTACCTGAAGGAGCGCACCGGCAAGGACGTCGTGGCCGTGTCCCTCGATGTAGGTCAGGGCGGTGAAAGCCTTGAGACCATCAAGGAGCGCGCCCTCGCCTGCGGCGCCATCGAATCCTACGTGGTCGACGCCCGTGACGAATTCGCCAACGAATACTGCATGAAGGCCCTCAAGGCCAACGCCATGTACGAAGGCGTCTACCCGCTGGTCTCCGCCATCTCCCGCCCGCTGATCTCCAAGCACCTCGTGCGCGCCGCCCACCAGTTCGGCGCCGACACCATCTCCCACGGCTGCACCGGCAAGGGTAACGATCAGGTTCGTTTCGAGGTCTCCATCGCCTCCATCGACCCGACGCTCAAGGCCATCAGCCCGATTCGTGATCTCTCCCTGACCCGTGACGTCGAGATTGCGTTCGCCAAGGAGCACAAGTTGCCGATCACCCAGACCGAGAAGTCCCCGTACTCCATCGATCAGAACGTGTGGGGCCGCGCCATCGAGACCGGCTTCCTCGAGGATCCGTGGAACGGTCCGACCAAGGACTGCTACTCCTACACCGACGACCCGGCCTTCCCGCCGGTCGAAGATGAGGTTGTCATCGAGTTCAAGGAAGGTATCCCGGTCAAGATCGACGGCCGCGACGTCACTCCGCTGCAGGCCATCGAAGAGATGAACCGACGTGCTGGCGCCCAGGGCATCGGCCGTATCGACCTCATCGAGGATCGCCTGGTCGGCATCAAGTCCCGCGAGCTGTACGAGGCTCCGGGCGCCGTGGCCCTGATCACCGCTCATCAGGAACTCGAAAACTGCTGCCTCGAGCGCGAACAGCACCGCATCAAGCGCGATATCGACAAGCGCTGGGGCGAGCTGGTTTACGATGCACAGTGGTTCTCCCCGGCTACCCAGTCGCTCAACGCTTTCATCGAGGACACCCAGAAGTACGTGTCCGGTGAGATTCGCATGGTCCTGCATGGCGGTCGCGCTGTGGTGACCGGCCGTCGTTCCGACTCCTCGCTGTACGACTACAAGCTCGCCACCTACGATTCCGGCGATACCTTCGATCAGAAGTCCTCCAACGGCTTCATCGACATCTACGGCCTGCCGTCCCGCGTGGCTGCCGCCCGCGATGTCAAGTTCGGCAACGGCATCGAGGTCCCGAAGAATACCGTCGAGTGATTCTTACTCAGTCGCCCCCGCTGCGAGGCTGTCGGCATAGCTGACTGGGAGTGGTCTTTGAAAGGACTGTCCTCAGTCACACTCCATGTGACAGCCCTCGCCAGCGGGGGCAACTGTATGTTTGAACACATTGCTACGCTTAAACACAGCTATTTTCACTTTTCAAGGAGCTTTCATGACTGAGAACAACGAACATTTGGCCTTGTGGGGTGGTCGTTTTACATCCGGTCCGTCTCCGGAGTTGGCCCGACTGTCCAAGTCCACGCAGTTCGATTGGCGTTTGGCTGACGACGACATCGCTGGTTCCCGCGCCCACGCCCGTGCTCTTGGCCGTGCGGGACTCCTGACCGCCGACGAACTGCAGCGCATGGAAGACGCACTCGATACGCTCCAGCGTCACGTCGATGACGGTTCCTTCGCTCCTATCGAAGACGATGAGGATGAGGCCACTGCGCTTGAACGCGGACTCATCGACATCGCTGGCGACGAACTCGGCGGCAAGCTGCGTGCCGGCCGCTCTCGCAACGACCAGATCGCCTGCCTGATTCGCATGTGGCTGCGCCGTCACTCCCGCGTAATCGCCGGATTGCTTCTTGACCTGGTCAACGCACTGATCGAGCAGAGCGAAAAGGCCGGCCGCACCGTGATGCCGGGTCGCACCCATATGCAGCATGCCCAGCCGGTGCTGCTCGCGCACCAGCTCATGGCCCACGCATGGCCGCTGATCCGCGATGTGCAGCGACTCGTCGATTGGGACAAGCGTATCAACGCTTCTCCGTACGGCTCCGGCGCTCTAGCCGGCAACACTCTCGGCCTTGATCCGGAAGCAGTGGCTCGCGAGCTCGGCTTCTCCCGCGTGACCGACAACTCCATCGACGGCACCGCAGCCCGTGACCTGGTCGCCGAATTCGCATTCGTGGCCGCCATGACCGGCGTGGACATCTCCCGCTTGTCTGAGGAAATCATTATCTGGAACACCCAGGAGTTCGCTTTCGTTAAGCTCGATGACGGCTACTCCACCGGTTCCTCCATCATGCCGCAGAAGAAGAACCCGGATATCGCCGAGCTCGCACGCGGCAAGTCCGGCCGTCTCATCGGCGACCTGACCGGTCTGCTGGCCACTCTGAAGGGTCTGCCCACCGCCTACGCACGCGACCTGCAGGAAGACAAGGAAGCGGTGTTCGATCAGGTCGACACGCTCGAAGTGCTGCTACCCGCGTTCACCGGCATGGTCAGAACCATGCGCTTCGATGCCGACCGTTTGGAAGCTGAAGCCCCGACCGGCTTCGCTCTGGCTACCGATATCGCCGAATGGCTCGTCAAGAACGGTGTGCCGTTCCGCCATGCTCACGAGCTCTCCGGCGCCTGCGTCAAGCTTGCCGAAGGCCGTGGCCAGGAACTCTGGGATCTGACCGACGAGGACTTCATCGAGACCTTCGCCGCATTCCTGCCGGCCGGAAAGGCTCCGGGCGTGCGTGAAGTGCTCTCCAGCCACGGTTCGGTCGACTCCCGCAACGGCAAGGGCGGCACCGCCTATGGTCGTGTGCGCGAACAGATTGCCGACGCCAAGGCCAGTGTAGAAGAGCTCAAGCTGTTCCCGGCCTCCACTTCTGACGGTTCCGCGTATAAGGCCCCCGGCACGTTTTAAACTGTGCGCTCCCGTTGGCGGGGGCTGTCGGCGAAGCCGACTGGGGGGCGAAGGTCTTTGTCCACATGACCACCCTCAGTCTCGCTCCGCGAGCCAGCTCCCGCCAGCGGGAGTTAGGTTTTGCGTTGTCATCGCAACGGCCTACACTGAATAACCGTAACGAACGGGAGCCGTAAGGCTGAGAGGAAGTCGCCAGACTTCGACCGGGGAACTTGACGCGGGTCATGCCGCCGTAAGGAATCGTTGTTCTTGATTTGTTAGGTTTCCTGCAACAGTCTTTCATTCCGTTTGCATAATTTAGCCGTATGACGGGTCGTGGTGTAGCCAATGCATCGCGGCGGCCACACGGTCGCATGATTGGGTTCATGAATGGGCGCACCACTTAAGGTACGGTTCGTTTCGTGCACCCTTTTTTACTATTCGGAAAGGTTGTTATGCAGGTCAACGGAGAGCAAGTCAAGCTCGATACGCCGGTCAGCGTTGCCGACTATCTCGAAGCACACGGATTCCGCGCCGAACGTGTGGCCATCGAACTTAACGGTGAGATTATTCCGCGCGACAAGCGTGCCGATGCCATGCTTGACGACCAGTGCGTTATGGAAATTGTACAGTTTGTTCAGGGTGGCTGAAAGGAAGAGCTATGAGCAATATCAATCCGGTTACTGAAGCATCCGTTGAGGCGACGCCGCTGCCGCCGCAGCCCGCCGTCACCAATCCGGTCGGTACCGCTGCGCCGATTCTGCCGGTGGAAGACAAGCCGCTGAATCTGGGAGGCCACGAATTCCAGTCGCGATTCATCTTGGGCTCCGGCCGCTATGACCTTAACCTCATCAAGGCCACGGTCGAGCACGCCGGTACGCAGATCGTCACCATGGCATTGCGTCGCGCGCAGACCACCGAAAACAGCGTGCTTGATTACATTCCTGAGGGCATTACGCTGCTGCCGAATACTTCTGGCGCGCGCAATGCCGAGGAGGCCGTGCGTATTGCACGACTGGCCCGCGAAGTATGCCACACTGATTTCGTCAAGGTCGAAATCGAGCATGAAACCAAGTACCTTCTGCCGGACAACGCCGAAACCATTCGTGCCACTGAAATGCTGGCCAAGGAAGGCTTCGTGGTCATGCCCTATATGTTCCCGGATCCAATCGCAGCCCGTCAGCTTGAAGAAGCCGGTGCTGCCGCAGTTATGCCGCTCGGCTCGCTGATTGGCTCCAACATGGGCTTGCGCATGCGTGATTTCATCGAGATCATCATCGCCAATGCGCATGTGCCGGTTATTATCGACGCCGGCATCGGCCGCCCGAGTCAGGCCTGTGACGCAATGGAAATGGGCGCGGACGCGGTCATGGCATACACGGCCGTTGCCTCCGCCGGCAATATCCCGCTGATGGCCGAAGCGTTCAAGCATGCCATCGATGCCGGTCGTGCGGCCTACCTGTCTGGTCTCGGCAAAGTGACCGAAGGCCAGGCTGTGCCGTCCAGCCCGACCACAGGGTATTTGCACTGATGGGGAGTGGCTCCCCTCTCTGCGGGGGAGCCAGAAATATGGAGACAATATGGCATTAACGGATGAACAGGTGGAGAGGTACGCTCGGCATCTGATTTTGAAGGGTGTTGGAGTCAAAGGGCAGAAACGTCTGCTGGCCTCCAGCGTACTGATCATCGGTGCCGGAGGGCTCGGTTCTCCGATCGCCCTGTATCTGGCGGCAGCCGGAGTAGGCCATATCGGGCTGGTAGACGGCGATACGGTGGATCTGAGCAATCTGCAACGTCAAATCATTCACACTACAGCGCGCGTGAACGAACCCAAAGTGGAGTCGGCCGCCACCGCCATCCGTGAACTCAACCCGGACGTGACGGTAGACACTTATCAGGCGATTGTAGATGCCAACAATATCACCGACCTTATCGAACCGTATGATTTGGTGATTGATGCCACCGACAATTTCGCCGCAAAATTCCTCATCAATGACGCTTGCGTGTTAGCGGGCAAACCGTATATCCATGCCGGCGTGGTCGGGTTCTCCGGCCAAGTGATGACAGTCATCCCTGGCGAAGGCCCCTGCTATCGCTGCATTTTCCGCGACATGCCGGCAGCCGGTGAGATTCCGACCTGCAAGGAAGCCGGCGTATTGGGGGCGGTAGTCGGTGTGATCGGCAGCTTGGAAGCCACTGAGGCCGTGAAGCTGATAGTCAGCGTGGGGGAGCCGCTGGTGGGCCGAATCCTCACCGTGGATGCGCTGACCATGAATATCCGGCGAGTGCCGCTGCCGAGCCATGTGTCTGATTGCCCGGTGTGTGGCGAACATCCGACCATTACCGCCATTAATGCAGCCAACTATATTCAGCCGGCCTGCGCGATTTAGACCTTTGTGGCTTCCCTCAGCGAGGAGAGCCAAGTATTACGCTGCATGAAGGGAGAAGAACATGCCTATTGCTTTGCGTAATGCGGTTGATGATGACGAGAGCAGCGAAACCGCATACCGCCATATCGCACCCGAAGAACTTGCCGGGCTCGACCCGAACACGGTCACGTTGCTCGACCTGCGCGAGCCGGCCGACTTTGCCGCGCATCCGGTGCCCGGTGCCATCAATGCGCCGTTCGACCCGTTGGCCCATGTGCTCAAGACCGTGCCCAAGGACCGGACAGTCGTCGTCTATTGTGCGGAAGGATGGTGGAGCGAGGAAGTCGCAGAAATCCTTGCCGATCGAGGCTATGACGTGGCCAGTCTGACAGGCGGCTTTCGCGCGTATCAGGAATACCGGCAGACGCATCTTCAACAGACGGAAGCGCATCCACAGATGCCTCGGTAACTCGCAGATATCGTGGTATCTTCACACCGTTGGCCGTCGCATCAGCCAATCATCCCTATGGATGAACCCCCTCGGACATAAGCTTGCCCTACAATCGGTCGTGGTTCTGCATGCCATTCGTTCAACCATCCT
>CXUR01000032.1_pt1 | contig 43241 bp, 38 predicted proteins | sample 941351 | NCBI WGS metagenome assembly CXUR01 (sample SAMEA3493505, study PRJEB9703) | human gut metagenome | biome: ENVO:mammalia-associated habitat; material: ENVO:feces | place: Bangladesh | collected 2010-01-06
CCCTTCCGGATTGCGATCTCGATGTCCAGTTCCCTCTTCTCCCGCCGCTGCCGATCGACGTCGGCGTCCAGCTCGTCCAGACGGGCACGCGTCTCCGCCAGCCTCTTCTCCAGCGCCGCCACCGCGTCCGCCAGGCCGGCCGCGTCCCGCGGGCCGGCGGCGGCCGGCGGCATGGCCGCCGGCGTAGAGGGCTCCACGCTGGTTTTTCCCTCCCCGGCCGTCGGGGGCTTCTCTCCAGGTGTCTTCGTCACGTGCGTCTCCTTGGATCCGTCGAGCATCTGCCGTTTCCAGTTTCTCACGACGGACGCCTCCACGCCCAGTTCGGCGGCCGCCTCGCGTGATTTCAGCCGTCCGGACGCTACCGCGACCACCGCCTTCCGCTTCAATTCCTCGGGCACCGGCCCGTGCCTCAGCTTGCGTTGGCCGGGGGCGAGCTCGTCGATCCACGCGGTGAGCAGCTCATGGCTTTTCGGATAGCCGAGCGCGCGCATGGTGCGTTTCAGACGCCTGCCGTGTCCGAGGTAATGGTCCACCGCGGCCTGTTTCTGCTCGTCCGTGTACCGCCGGTACCGTTTCCCGCGAGTGGACTGTCTTCCGGTGCGTTCCTCCTCGAGGCGTTCCCGGTACCACACCGGCAGCATCCCCCTGCTGGGATAGCCGAGTTCGTGTATCACGTCCGCGGCGCAGCGCTCGTATCTGATGTACAGGTCCACGGCCCTGTCACGCTGCTCCTTGCTGTACTTCGCCATAAGGGGGGGGTTCTCCTCCCGGTCGGGAAGTCCAAGAAAACGTCACCACCTCGAAACCTCAACTTCCTATTGAACAAAAACACGCGAGGCGTACCGGGCGCTCATCGCCATACGCAACGGCGGGAACGGGCGCGGGACCTCGGGCGAACGCGGCGCCAGGCTGCGCGAACTGCGCACAGGCCATGGCATCATCCAACAGCAGGTCGGCGAGGCGCTATGCGTGCCGTCCAGCCGCATCAGCGAGATCGAACGAGGCAAACGGGACCTGCCCGAACTCGAGCGACGGGCCATCCAATGGATTCACTCCATCACCAGTCCAAAACAACACACCCAAACACTTGACAATGTATAGGAGCATCTAAATACACCTAACTTCTATTGAACAGACACGGCCGTGCAGGATACGCAGTGTCACACCGACGCACGTGAGCTCGCGGTGGACCCTGGTCCAGTCGGGTTGTTTATACACGCTTTCCCATTCGCCCCTGCCGGGGAACAGTATCGAATACACCTCGTCGTCCCCGAGTGTGGCGTACGTGGCTGGAAGTTTGCTGTTGGCCAAGAGTTGGTGTTCGGAGCTTTTTCTATGGCTTCCGTTATCTCTTACATTAACGCTTTTTTGACTTTGGTTCCCTCACTGAGTTGTTTGGCGGCCTGCTTCCTCCGGATGCTGTCGTTTAGTTGCCTTTTTTGTTCTCAACGGGATGAAGGCTTTGTCATAAGGCGGGCGCGCTGGAGAACGCCATCAGCCAGTGTTCCAGACATTACGTTTCAATTACCGTGTTCCAAACATTGCCTGGACAGATGCTTAGGATATCCGATCGTCTGGGCCATTACCATCGGTATGCCGAAGTGCAGCTCCATCGCATGTCGCTGTTTCTTAGGGATATGCATAATCCCCTCCATCTAGCTTTCGAAAAAACGTTTGCGGTCTGTTGTCACCAGATGATGAACGCATCCACAGCCATTTAGACAAGAAAACAGGTTGTCATAGCTTCATTAAGAAATTGCTGGTGTGAGAAGATGTGTGGATTCGAACTTTTGTTCGATTTGTGTTGTATGCTGTCAATTGCTTTTTAAATTTAAAGATTGTTACAAAGGAAGCGAATAGAGCATGAAGGGATTCACGATAAACAAAAAGGTTATTCAGAGGATGACGCGTGAGCTAGAGAAAGAATTCAGCAAGAATCCTATTAAAATCCCTGTCTGCGCATCGCGTTTGGGTCTATCGCAAGATGAGATGAACATTGGTGAGCAGAGACCTGTCGGTGTTGTCAATAATTTTACTATCAACGCGGCTCCACATAGTCAGCTTGCAGTCAATGCTCATGAAATTCATCAAGAAATGAACCTGTCTGGCTCTGACGAAAAAATCGAAGCGATGAAGAAGCTCCTGACTGAAATTTCTCAGAAGATGGATTCTTTAAATTTGTCCGATGAGGATGAACTTGAACTTTCTGAAACCGTTAGTAAGGCCTCGACAGAAATTGGCAAACAGCATCCAGATAAAGAGAGATTGAAGGATTTTATCCGTTTGATGAAACGTATTCTGGCTCCACTGGCGCTGTCGTCATTATCTGGTGCATCTACTGCTGTTAACGACATTGCAGAACAGTGGGTGCGTCAATTGGCGTCGTTCCTTGCATAAATATTTTCATGATTTGTTTTTGAAAGACGGAATCGGAGGATTGATTTTTGAACGAAGGCAAGGTTTCTGGGGAAAATATTTCTAGAATGGGCATGCTTCATTTCAAAAATGATAAGCTCCCTGACACGAAAGCTCTTCTCCGGATTCATGACGGTCATATTGACATCACCATTGTTTGGAATCCTAGCGATAGCACGTTTGAACGCTGTTTCTTTTCGGAACATGTGTTCTATGCTGACGATCCAGATCGCAAAAAATATATTTATGATTTACCTAGGCAAATTTGGTTTCGTGATTCTCAAGGATCAGTGGATTTGCTCGGTTGCAAAGTCAGATCATGCAAGGAAAAATACGGGGCGGGTGCTAACGGAATCATTGACGCGGAGTATGCAGTGTTTGATGCATCGGTGGGGGAAGACTATTCAAGAGTCAATGCAGTACGTACTTCTCTAGATGGCTTGCGCGAATGGCTTGGTATCAGCAGTGTCCTCTTGTCGGCGCCAATTGTCGATAGCAATAATCGTGTGAAGGAGAGGGAATATACGCTTAAGTGTCCGGCAGATAGCATCGGGACGGGTATCCCCGCATTCGATTTTGTTCCTCATTGGGCCGTCTCAGTTTCTGGAGATACGACCGAGCTTCATGATTTGGCTTATATGGAAAGTGATTCTCACGAAGTTAAGCGCTGGCAAACGCATCTCGAAAATCATCGGGCCATGCGTGACCTTCTTCGTATTTCGAGTTGGACGGAGCATCTTCTTTCAATAGAAGCAGTCAGCAGGGAAGATGATCCCCTATGGGTGGAGAGTGGTATTCCATACCAGGAAAGGTGGTGCAAGGTTGCCGAGTTGTATCCTAACGCCCACTCGTATGCAAGACGACTCAATTATCTAATTGAGTATTTTGATTTCTGCAACGGCGATTTAAGCTCGTGGTTCAGTCTTCGGGACGCTTATGCACGAGGAATCGACCCTATAGTTTCACTATTCTCCATGAGGGGAGCCTCGATAGAGGCTTGGGTAGTGCAACTTAGCATTGGATTTGAGGCGCTCGGATACCAGTTACTGCAGGAAAAGGGAATAAGTAAGAATAAAGCTGGGGCTAGCCCTTTCATCAGCAGACTTCGCGCTATTGCTTCCGAGCTTGGTGATGATTGGCCTTTCAACCTTGAACAGTGGGAGCTTGAGATGACTGAATCCTATAACTCGATTAAACATGCGAATCGAGCTCCCGTTGATCGGTTGCAAAGCCTTAATGCATGGAGGAAAGGCATCTTGGTATTTCGTAGTTGGGTTGCATTGCGTTTGGGCGTGTCCAAAGATCAGTTGCTTTTCAGGCTGCAGCTTGATTCGTTGATTCACCCGTATGTGCGTATAGAACAAATTTAGAGGACAGCGGAATGATTGCCTGCATATGAGCTGTGCCTATGAGGATAAGGCAACCCACTGCTATTTGTAAGTGTGCAATACCTTCGTTAGGCCTTGTAAGTTTAACAGTTCTTCGACGAATGCCTCGACGGGTGTGCGGTAGTTGAACATGCGCATGGGGCGGTTGCTGATCTCGTCGACGATTTTCCGCACGTCGCACGCCTGTCCATCCTGATTCTGCTGTGTTTGGGCGGGTGCCGGCGGATCATGCCGTTGCGGTTCTCGTTGTTATCCGCTGCTAGGAACTGTATGGGTCGGCGAAGTATATGTCCATGCCCAGCCCGTTGCGCAGTCGCGCGGATTCGATGCCGTTGCCGTGCATGATGATGAGTCTGGCACCTGCGGGCAGTGGGGCGAATATGGCCAGCTGCTGGACCCCGATGTTCTGCTCGGCGGTCTTGTTGGGGATGACGCTGGCCATGAGAAACCTGGTCTTCTTCCCGACCTCGGTGTGCAGGTTGGCGCCGATTCCGATGACGTCGTCCGCCTCCCAATGGTCGAATGTGCTCCAGTCATCGTCTGCCTCCGGGCGTTCGGACATGGGGACGCGCCTGGGGGGGGGGTCGGGAAGCGCGAGGTCTCGTGTCCCGCGCGTTTGCGCCGCCGCCGGCTGTCGATGCATATCTATCGGTGAGGGTCTCCGGGCGCACGCGCATGAGCTGGTTGTCCGGGGTCGCGGGACGTGCAGCCTGCCGCTGATCAGCGGCGGCCAGCCCCGCGGCCCAGCCATTCGGCCACTTGCTCCCACAGGAGGCCGAATGACAGACGATGTGGCTTGCGTGGTTTGGCGAGCCTACGGTCGGCCTTGCGCTGCGCGGGCCCGGCGACGTAGTGGCGGCCGGTCCAGGGACTCGTCTTCAACCGTTTCGGCCGGTACGGCCGGATGATTCTTTCTCGCTGGACGGGAACCACGGGTTTGCGCTTGATCTTCCTGCTGATGCTGGACGGACTGCGCTTGTGAGCATCGCGCCGATCTCCCATATGTCGGTGTCGTTGCCGATTTCGATTTGGATGACCTGGCGTTCCTTTTCCGACAGGTGCGAATATGCTTCTCCCATAGGTGCTGTATCCTCGGACTAGTTTATGGACAATTACCAATCTGGCGGGTGCTGCACTTTCATTTGGACAACGGGTACACGAATAATTGTTCTTCTCCGTGCTAGCATCAAATCCATGAGCCTAGATGATGTACTGCAAGATATGGCAAAAGATTTTTTAATGAATTTGCTGCAAAAGACATTAGGGAAGTTCTATGAATCTTGGCATTGGAAAAAAGAAATCAAACAATTTATCAATCAAAGCTCCCGTAGTCTTTTTATATTACTTGATGCAGCTCCTTCCTGCTCGGAACAGCAGTGCAGAATTCTTCTTGATGAGCTTTCAAAACGAATTGAATTAATTCAGAGTATTGTTCTAGCTCCGATGTCCAGCGCTGATCAGTGGGATTGCGAGATATCTAATATGACCGATACACTGTGTCATGCCGCTGGTATAGGGGATGAGGGTAATGATATTTTACGTCATAATCATGTGAAGCAGTATGTGCAAGAGCTTATCGAAGAATTGAATTTATTTTACTGCAAATCTGAAACCGAGGATCGGGATATTGCGCTGAGTAATCTTCAGATTTCTGCAATTTCCAATAAAATTGGTAGCAGTACTCAGAGCATTGCCAACCGTATTGACGATACGAAGCAATTATTGCAAACAATAGAGGCTATGACAAAAGTTCCTAAGCCGATGATTCCTAAAGAACTGCCTACACCTCTGACAGATTTTGTTGATCGTGATGATATTAGGAAAACTCTATCAGATATGTTGTCATTAAAATGTTTTTCTGGAGTGGTTTTAATCAGCGGTATCCCCGGTGTCGGGAAAAGTAGTCTGGTCGCGCAGTGGGGAAACGAACAAAGAAAAGACTACTTTAAAGATGGACAGATATACGTAGATTTTGATCAATGGCGACAGTCTGGCGCTGTTTCTTTGGAAGATTTACTCAGATCAAAGATTGGAAGCATTCTTGGTTCTCGAGTAGATGGCAATATGTCTTTACCAGAGCTTGAAGCCCAGTACCGATCTTGCACTACAGATAAGGACATGCTGGTTGTCCTTGATAATGTAGATAAGATTCAAGAAATTGAATGTTTCGTTCCTAATTCTTCCAAAGGCGCGGTAGTAGCCACTAGTCATTATTCAGATATTGATTCATATGCAACTGAAATTCGTCACTACCAGTTGCAACCACTGAACAATGATGATGCGTCAAAATTATTTTGTCGGATAGCTTACGGAGCCAATGCTGGTGAGGTGAGGAATTCTTGGACTTCAAGACAGCATGATGATTTCGAGGATATTCTTTCGCACTGTTATGGCATGCCCTTGGCTGTCAGGGTATGTGCCGGAATGCTCGCCAATAGTAAGAATAAAGATATTTCAAGATTTCACCGTCGATTGAGCAATGGACAAGAGCTTTTCCGTCACAAAGACCTTCAAGGATTATGGGGCGAATGCTGCCGTTCTTTAAGCCCAAATGCGCTGAATGCTTTGAAAAGACTGGCAGTGCTGCCGTCAATCAAAGTGACGGTATCGACACTGAGCGCAGTTTGGGAATGCGATTTTAAAACAGTGGCTGGGCTTGTTGGAGAGCTGAAGAGTTTCGGAGTTGTTGAATGTGAGGAGGATTGCCAGCTTCCGCTTGACTATGAAAACGAAGTAACTCTTTCCAATGTGATTCGTGAATATGTGTGCGGCAATTTAGGCGAGAGCTATGAGTATAAGAAGATTCGTTGTGAGGTGATTAAGCTATTAATAGAGTATTATCGCTTGCTGACGCAGGAAATGGATTTTCAATTAAAACCAGATCGTCTGCGGTTGATGGAACGTCTGCCAGTTCCTGATCTAATTAACGGATACCTCGAAGAGGGAGCATTTCATGTTTTTGAAAGAGAAATCGGAATGCTGAATCATCTTCCGGAATATGCTAATATGCCGGGAATAGAACCTGAACAATATTGGCCTATTGGTGAGGCATTATGGTCCTTTTACAACGGAAGCGGTCGATACTCGGAGGGACTGGAAATTTTTGATGCATGCGCACAAGCTGCTCAGCAATGTGATAATGCATTGGCTGCGGTAAGATTGCAGGGCCTAGTTGCACATATGTTGATTTCGCTCGGGCGGCCACAAGCGGCCATGGTGCGTTTGAAAAACAGTATAAAGGAATGTGAAGCTCTGAAGTGTGAGGATGTTCTTTATTCTCTTATAGAATGCCGTGGAATCTGCCATGACGCTCTAAAGGATTCTGAATCCGCCCTGAAATGTTTCCAGATTGCTCGGGCGGGGTATCAGGCGCTAAACAATCAAAGAGGCTGTGTCATACAGGATCAACTCATGCTTCGGCAATATCGGAAATTAGGTGATTGGGATAAGGGTCGTGAAGCGGCTCGTAGAGCATTGCGTGGGATAGATCGGGATAAAGACGAGCATACTATGGCAAACATCATGTATGAGACTTCTGAACTGTATCTTCAAACGGGGGAATATGGCCAAGCCCGAGAAATGGCGTGCGGTGCTGCGCTTCGATACGCTAAACGTGGTGAAAAGCGACGTCTTGGTAGAGCATTATTTGTGGCAGCAAGAGCCGCCAAAGAGTTACATAGATATGACGATGCTGTCTCCTATTCTAAAAAAGCTGCGGAAATTTATCGGGGAATTGGTCTATCTGATGGAAAAGAGTATCAGGATTTCCGTAAGTTTATTGATGGCCTGTAGAGTGAATGACAATGGAACGGTTTTCTAAGGTAACAAGGAAAGCGTGCTGATGTAGTAGATATGTTGCTCGAGGAATACGATTGGTAATGCTATGAATTGACATAGCAGTAATTTGAGTCGGTTTATCTGTAATAAACTCATCAGTTTGTATGTTCCATAGGCTTCTGTCATTGTGAACCAATATGCCAGATTTATTTCCACTAACTTGCGGAAGATAAGCGAAAGAATCGCAATTACCAATGCGATGCCAATAGGATAAATCATCGTATGAATGTAGTATTATTCCAGATGCGTTATGCAACAAACGGAAATTATGCTCCTTAATATCCGCAATGAGGATGGATGACCGATTTTGAGGTATTTGTGGCCCCACAGTGGCTGGAGTGCGAATGATGGAAAAGAAAGTAGGCTGTTCTGTTTTTTGATGGAAAGTACACCAATTCGAGAGTGGCTGAATAATTTGTACTTGTGGTGGCTTGAGCTGAAGTCCTTCCAACACGGGTTGGGGCGGGGTCAATCCAAGCTTTGAATAGGCAAGCTGTGCAAATGCGGACATCGAATTTCCAAGATTGGCGAAGTCCGTTGCTGCACGTGCGCGTATATGATGTTCATCCAGATGCACATCATGATTGGATTCATCTGATATGAAGTCAAGTACTCCATCAATAGTGTTGATTCGAGTAGTGTTTGCAAGTTTGCGAATAACTCCTCGTTGGTCCAGATTCTCATCGGGCGAATAACTGATTAAGCCTGTGGGGATGCCAAGTCCATTGGCATATATGCTGACGGATCCATTGTCTCCCAAAACATAATCGGCAGCCACAATAGTTGCCTGCCACCCTCCGTCGTAGGGAATGAGGCGTAGCCCAGCATCAATGGCGTCATGAAGCCATGTGTAGATCTGCCATTCGCCATGTCCAACCCAAATATTTGGATGCAGTATGGCTGCGATAATGTATTCATCTTGAGGTAGGCGTTGCAGCAACTCATTGATGAATTGAGGATGGGACGCAACAGATGAATTAAGATTCCAAGTTGACGAAACGACAATGATTTTGCGTGTCTCCGCTTGCAAAGCATTACGAAATTCCTGCCTATGATGAATGGAAAGAAATAAGGAATCGAAGACTGGGTCACCGATAGTTATAAGGTCTCGATGAGAAGAATACAGTGCTCTTTCATCTTCAGAAACAAGACATATAGTTCGAGAATGTTTGGATATGGAGGCTGTCGATATGTCACTATGCGCATTGTTGACGCCATGCAATGAGCGATTGCTGGTAGCTCCAGGGCCGTGAGAGATAAGAAGGAGAGGCATATCGAGTTCAGGAAAATCATCAATAGAACTTGCGATAATTCCTAGATCGAAAGACGTAGCTCTAGCTTGTTGCCATGGGATAAAAGGAAGATGCTTTTGATGAATACGCAATTCAAGATCATTGCCAAATGAGGAGCGATTATCTGGAACTGTGAAAAAGGTCTGAATGCGTATGTCATTGAAGAGATGTTGAGCGAGCTCAACTGAACGTTCCAGAGTCGTTGGACTACGTACAATCATTAAAACTGTTTTTTGATATGGGAAGGTGGCGGCTTTTTTGCCTGGAACTAGCAGTGGATTGTTACGCCAAAAAAGGTTGGGGGGGGGGTATTCGTTTGCTGTTCCTTTGGTAAACTACTCATGCTTTCATGATATATCTTTTCAGAGTTTGCTATACCGCTTCGGTGTGGTGATAACGACCGAATTCTCACGTACTTTTCTGATATGAAAGACATGGCTCGTCTCCTATGTACAATTTTCAGTTGCCAACAATAAAAACCACGACTGAAAAGCAGAATACACGACTATGCCAGACAACATCATACAAATCGACTAGCACATGTTCGAGGTCGGGATCGACTGTCTGTCATCGAGAAGATGGCAGACATCCTCAATGCAATGCTGGGTGTTGAGACTGTATTCAAGTCGGTGTTTCGTGATTAGTCCCGAAACACCGACTTGAATAAATACACTGCGGCTACGCGTGGCTGGACGCAGACACGATGGACTCCCCTGTTCGAGGCGGGGGAGTTCGTGCGCACCGTGCAGCGCGCGTAGGGCCTGCCCATCGCGATCGTGGAGGAGATCGCCTTCGAGAACGGCTGGATCACGCGCGGCCGGCTCATGGAGTCCGCAGAGCGCTACGGCAAGAGCCCCTACGGGCAGCATCTGAAGGGCATCGCCGACGGTGAGATCATGTTGGTGCCGAATCAGAAGAACTGACGAAACTGATTCTCAATGGAGCTCGTTCGCGAACATTATGCTGTCCAATGCTGAATCATCCCAAGATAAAATATGGCCTCTGAAATTCCTCATACACTTCGGTAATGAATTACCTGGTGGAATTTATTTAAAAGTTGATATGGAATTGACGGGAGAATGAATGCTTAAAATTAGAAGGCTGCATTCAGAAGGATCTTATGAGACTCCTTTCGATAAAAACATTGACGGGTTCGAAGAAAAATGGTGGTCGCAGCTAGTCTTTGATGCCATGTCTTCTAGAGATGAATTCTACAGTTTTACTAACGAGGCAGAGGAAGAAGTAGCGCGAGCTTGGGTGGATTGGCGGATTATGCTGATACCTATGCTGGAATAAATATTGATCATGAGGAATCCTATAGATACCTCTATCTTTTTGAAGTCAGAAGAGATTGTCGCGGACGTGGAATCGGCAAGGAGGCAGTTGATCTTTTATCTTCTGGATTTGATTACCTTACGCTTTTGGCTCTTCCTAAAGCTGTAGGTTTTTGGGAGAAGACCCAGTTTGTCCATTATGAGCGAATTGGTGCGCAAGATCCACGAGAGCAACAGTTGTTTGTGTGCGGCACAGACTAAGCACCGGACATTTCTACCTTGATTTGATGAAATACATCATTTTGGATCATGAAACCAGTGACGTATCGTCTTTTGCCACGTGGCCGTGGACGGTTTCGGCAGTGCAGTGCGAATGAGCTGATTACTCAGAACGTTGCGCTGTGCCCTGCCGATGGCTGCTGCTATTAGTGCCAGGGGCGTCAACCCTGAGTCAACCCCGAGCCATAGCCGGGGCTGAGAGGGGCAGGTGGGCTCGCGCCGAGCTCAGCGGTGTCTTGTGGCACTAGCCTTGTCTTTCCAAAGGACCTGTACTTGCGGCAGGTGAGTCTGCACCTATCGCACATCGGCCATAACCTTTCTCACGGAGACTGAAAAGAACACAACACGCCGTTAACTAGAAAAATCAAATAATTAAGAGTATGTTTGTTCTTCACATGAACGAGGGATGACTCGACCGGTCTTTGTGGCGTGAGGCGGTCTCCCATGGGAAGCGGTTAGCTCTTAAGAGCTATCCGCTTTTCATTTCTTAGGGAGAATAGAAGTGTCGGTCGAAGAAAAATGTTCTACCCATCAGCGTCGACGTCGAGCTTTGTCCGTCGATGAGCAATGTCAGCTTTTGGCGCGTCATGGAATCAAGTTTGAGCAGTGCTGTAGAGAAGATGCCAAGCATTTCCTCAAAGATAATACCTATTTCTTTAAACTCAAAGCCTTCGATAATAATTTCGTGCGCGATGATAAGGGAACATATCTGAATCTGGATTTCGCTTATCTGAAGGATTTATCCACTATAGATTTTGAATTCAGGGTTCTGATTCTGCGCATGACTGGAGATATCGAGCATGCCTTACGCGTACGATTCAATAATCTACTCTCGCAGGTTAACGAGGATGGTTATCAAGTAATTCGCGATTATGAGGATGAACAAGCGAAATACTATGAGAAAAACGGTAGAATTTACGATTCCGATTCGTGCTATCAACAATCTGTATATACAAAAGGGATGATTGACAAATTCCTGAAAGATAAGCCCGTCTGGCTATTTTGGGAAACCTGTACTTTCAGCAATCTTATACGCTGCTATCGCTCTTTCTTGACGCATAGACGATTCCAGGATGTTACGTATTCTCTGCTTTATGGCGTTCGCCTATTGCGAAATGCTGCATCGCATCATAATTGCTTGTTAATTCCGTCTCAGGAAGACATCAAACGAACGGAAGATCTTGATAAGCTCTTAAAAGTATTTCTGCCTGATAGTAAGGAGTCTGCGAAGACGCTTAAATTGGCCGAGACGGACCCTTTGATTCATGATTTTGCTTGTGTTTTGATTGCTCATATCAATCTGGTTCAGAGCATTGGCATGCGTTCTGGTGTTGTTAAACAGATTGAGCTTTTTATCAAGCGTATGCGGCGTCACTATGATTGGTATCACAACTCGGAAAGCGTCCATGACCATCTTACCCAGCAGTTTGATGCCATAGAGCTGTTGCTGACAAGAGCCATCGAGTTTAATCAGATGCGTGACGACGAGGTTCTTTCGGAATATCAAAAAGATTTACTCAGACAACCATACCGACGACCGGTGCGTCGTGGGCCAAGGCGGGCCAGCAAAAGAGCACGGGAAAGACAGCAGCTGCCTGCTCAGAATATTGCGCTGTATTCTGCCAAAGGCACAGAACTCAAGCAAGGTTAGGACTGAGGATAGCAGAGCTTGCATTGAATTCTGACAATGCTTTTCTTTCCGGGAGTTTGTGCTTGCGTCGGGGGCGTGCGCACCGTACAGCGGGCGCAGGACCTGCCGATCGCGATCGTGGAGGAGATCGCCTTCGAGAACGGCTGGATCACGCGCGGCCAGCTCATGGAGTCCGCGGAGCGCTACGGCAAGAGCCCCTACGGCCAGCATTTGAAGGGCCTCGCCGACGGCGAGATCATGCTCGTGCCGAATCAGAAGAACTGACTTGATGAGGCGTCTTCAAAGCGCCTCATCAAGTCAGTTCTTCTTACCAATATGCCCTAGCCCCGTTGTCCCAGATATCCGTTTTCCCATATTCAAGTGCAGTAATGATGTCTTGATTCAACTTGCTACGTAGGTCATCACAGATTTTCGTTTGGAATAGTGGAATGAAGCACATGTCCCATATGAGTTTATGGCTATCCGGATCAGGGCAAAACAATATTGCTGTGGCCTGAACCGCTTGGAGAAATTGCTTCGTCTGGGATTTGTACTCCATCAGTAGGACGTAAACGTCCTTGCTGATATCCAGTAAAATCCTGGTGAGCAGATCACTTGAGATGGAGTCTCCATCAGTGTATCGTTTTTGGCTTTCCTCATCATCGTTTTCCTGCCGTGATTTGCGTGCTGCGACTGCGTTTTTTCCATGCCTATTCCGCGATGGGCCGAATCCTAGTGAGTTACGTCGTGAGAGAGCGAATGCTGCTTTGCAGGCATTGATGAATGTATCTTCATCCGGAATCGTGTCTGCGGCTTCGCTGAGCGCGAATGCAATAGAGGCTACAATGTCGCAAAGAACATGTGCTTGGGACAAATATTCGCCGGCTTTAGGGGCTAAGTTCTTGAAAGAATCAATGCCGTGTCTTTGTACACAAGCGCAAAGTCTTGACACTTGCTGACTTGTCACGGAATTCTCTTTTGCCCAGTGGGGTATATCAATTACTCGGCAATAATCAATGATGGGATGAGTTACATCCTCACAAAGGAAAAACACGCGCTCAGGTTGTCTCTGCGCATGGATGATTGCCGTTGCTTTATCGTGTGGAATATCGACAATATGGGCTTGGGCAGTTTGGATTTTATCAGCAAGAGCCTTCTTATATTTGTCAGGTAGCTTCTTACTGTTTTCGGGAGTAAGGACCATTCTGAGTAATTGGGCGTGTGCGATACCTGCGCATGAACAGACACAGTCGAATCCATTTGCGAATGTGCAGCTACCTTGACCTCGTCCAGTGTGAATATCTATGAAAGGGTCTTTGGGATTTACTCGGATGGGCAGGGCCATGTTTCTCCTTTCAGCTCTGTTTATTAGATTTCAGCGTTTCGATTACTTTTGGCATATCGGTCCAAGGGGCGTATTCCTGCTCGTGATGTGGTGTGAGTCTATTTCGTCCCTGACTGTTTTCCACTGTGTTGTGTCGGGCTGCATTGCATATGGCGGCATCGAGATGTTCTCTGTCGATGAGTTCGTCATTGACGTATTTGTTACGATTTCCTCCAACGATGCCTGCTCTTGCCGCGGCTGACTCGACATCGGGCGTCAATGTATAGCTTGGCGGACAAGCCTTCATATGATCGAGTACCCAGACTTCGAAGCAGGGATTGGAAATGATGAGTTCGATTCCATTGTCCTTGCAAATTTTCGCGGCCTTGCTGTGGTCGTGGAAGTCGTCAACGTCGACTACCACCCAGATATTTTCATAGCAATCTGTGGAGATATCCCGTTCATCCTCTTTCTTCAACGTGCATGCAAAATCTGCGAGATGTTCAGGACTTTCGTTCTTCTGTTGATACTCGATGACAACGTCATATATGGACTCGAGCTGCTTGAAATACTGTCTTTCGGTAACAGCTCCGCCAGCTACGACAAGATAACGCTTCTTACGTGCCCTGTGGAAACGTGCAGACTTGCGACCATGCGCGGGAACGCCTCGCTTCTTCGCCATCAGTCATCGTCTCCATTCATGATCTGTGCGAATACGGTATGGAAACTGGGGTTCGGTGTGGCGCCATATACACCATTGAGGTAGTTCTTGCCGATGTTCTCTTCCTTTCGAATACCAAGTTCCGTTACCGGGAAGAGTTCCGAGGCGCCGTCTTTATCTTTCTCTACAAGCCATATCTGATCGGGTTGTAGTAGGCGGTTCGACGAACCCGACTGATTGATCAATGACACGTCATGGGTCGTGAAAATGAGCTGGGAGCCGTGGGGATTCGTTGCCGGATCGGTGTACAGCGCCACCAGCTCTGCTACCAAGGTTGGGTGCAGGCTTGTGTCAATTTCGTCGATAAGTGTGACCGTGGGCCTTGATAGCTGACGAAGGGCAAGCGAGAAGAACGACAGCGCGGCGACGGTGCCCCTGGACTCGTTATCCAAGCCGAAGCCGGCAGAGGACGAATCTCCGCCGGTATGAGTGAATTGCAACTGTGTCGCGTTTTTGATGTTGAATGCTTCCTCTAGCTTTCCCTCATCAGCTCCGATTTGAGTCTTCATCTGCTCTTTGAACTGATGCCAGATATCCGAGGGGATGTTCGCCGGAACGCTTTTCACATCGCTGATGCCAAAATCCGCGTACTTGATCAGAGATGCCAGATGCTTCGAAAAAGGTGTCTTGTTCTTGAATTGGTCAAGCAATATGGGCTGTTCCTGTTCGAAAGCGTTTGCCACGCAATACGCCATATCATTCTGGAAAAACGAGAATACAGGTTGGACACATTCGATGCCGGCTGCGGCGGCCGCCGAAAGCAGGAGAGCGTTGGGGCGGAGTCCCACTGTCTTTCGCACTTGCGTTCTAGGTCCTTTGAAAGTGGCTCCGAATTTCACCTCGTCGTTTCCGGTGCGGGAGAACAACAGTGAGGAGTGAGTGGAGAGGCGTCCTCCCATGTCCTTAAAGAAGGTAAGCTCTTCCTCTAATATGTGCTTATTGTTATAGCGGAACCAGTACTGGTATTTCAGATGGTTCTCGGCTGTGAACTCCAGGAAGAACATCGATGGTTCCTCGAATGGGTTCTCTCTCAGTAGGAATGGTTCCCTAAGAATATCGCTGTTCGCATCACCTTGGCTGTAGCTGTTTGTCACCATGCTACGCATGGCGCACATCGCCTTCAGGAAATTGGATTTTCCTGATGCGTTGGCGCCGTATATGGCTGTGATTGGAGACTGCTGTGAGTCGTTGGATTCCGTGAACCTTTCGTCGCGAGTCATAGAGAAAGATTGCTCGTCGCGGAAACTCCTGAAATTCGAAAAGCTAAAATCAATCAGCATTGGGTCGCCTCGTAAATGTGTTTTACTCTTTTGATACTGAGATTATAACTAGAAATGTCCATTTTTGCAATTTTCTGCTAAAAGTGATGATTTTATGAGCGTGTCCACAAATCTATACATTTTCTGGTTTCACTTGGCATAAGAAGGTGTACCCTGTGCCTTACGTGTGCGATTTTCATTTCAGAATTGTTTATTTTCCGCGGAAACGGTGAGATTGGCTTGCGTGTTCAGGCGAAAGGATTGATTGGGTGGATGCCTTGTTCCACAGCAGGTCAAACCAGTGTCCGCGCCGCTTGCCGATGGTGACGGCGAATAGTGCTTGGCGGATGAAGTCGAGCAGTGTGCAGGTCGCGTAGATCGCCAGCAGGATGCCCAGAATCTGCAGGATCGCCAATGGCTGCTGGTACAGGTTCTGCAGGTTGAACAACCGGACTCAGAGCAGTTTCTCGGAGGCGGCGTAATCGGTAATCAGGTACACTGCGAACGCGGATTACGCTATCCGGTTGATGGCACGGCTGTGGAAGGTGGCGCGGTCCCCGTTATCTATTTGTAAGTGCAGCATCCTTGTTCTCGGCTGATTCTAGCAGTTCGTCGGCGAATGCCTCGGCGGGGGTGCGGTAACCGAGCACTCGCATGGGCCTGTTGTCGGTTTCGTCGACGATCTCCTGCAGTTCGCGTGCCATGGAGGGGCGATGGGCATGCGTTTGGGCAGATAGCGGCGAATCATGCCGTTCCTCTTCCGACAGGTGCGAATACACCTGGCCCAAAGTGCAACACCCCTTCGTTTGGCTATCTGGACAATCTCCAATCTAACGGGTGCTGCACTTTCAATTAGACAACGGGCGTATGCGCACTCTTTAGCGGCATGATAGAGAGTAGCGAATTGTGATTCTCGCAATCTAAAGGGAGTTGATGTTGTTTTTTCCTCGGTTCATTATTGTGCAGACAGCCCATATGAACAGTGGAATTGCATAGAATGCGTATGATTCATACTGAATATATAGGTATGCGAGAAGAATGAACCAACATATGTTCCGTCGGCTCCATCCATGATGGACCGCTACGTGTGCTAATACCAAGAGCAAGAAGTCCAAAAAGCAAAATAGACCAAATTCGGTAATGAAGCTGGCATAGATGCTCATTGTGAAAGTATCCGCTGGGGGATTTGCTAAACCATCGATTTCGGTATTGGGCGCACCGCCATGGGCGTCATACCATTGGCGGGCACCGGCGTAACCAGTACGCACTGCATTAGAGATATTGCCTGCGCCCCATCCAAACATGAAGTGAGATAGATCATGTTTCCATGACCACATGGGAGCGAGCATATGGAAGATTCTTGCACTCATCGATCCGTCACCAGCAAGTAATCCATTGGTGGCTAAAGAGTTTAGACGCGGATTGATGATAATTGCGCTCAATCCACCTGCTCCAAGAAGTCCTAAAGCACCGACGAACCCAGCTGTTACCTTACGTGAGTGGAAGTTGATTGTCGCTATCAGCCAGATAAATGTAGCTACCACTGTATCCAGTATGATTCGGGTGCCGGAGCCCATCGCAATTGCTCCAGCGGCAAATATCGGTATCAATATGCCAATCTTGCGGTCGCGGGTCAGCCAGAAAACTGGCAGGAGTACGCCGAACAGATGCATGCCGATATAGCTAGGTTCTGCGAACATGAATTGAGGACGAACGCTCGCATAGTTTCTATACAGAGCACCCCAAAAATATGCTTGTACTGGCTGCCAGTTCAGATGTCGTTCTAAAGCGATATATTGCAGTATCCTAATGAGGAATGCCACTACATACGCGGTGAATAGCGTAGTTAACAATGTTCGTACAGGTACATGTTTAATGCGGATCGCGATGTCGAGCGAAGCCAAGCACGCCAGCCCTAACAATATGGAGATGAATGACTTTGCGGTTGCGCTGGCGTGTGTTCCATATGACTGCCAGCCGTATACGGATGTGAGCACTAGTAGCAGGGGAAAGAGGAAGAACGGCAGGAAGCGTCGTGCGGTATCGCGCAAGTATCGCCAGTTGATGATTGTGTACAGGGTGAACAACCAGGGGGAGATTGGCGCCCAATAGGGGAGTGGAATGCCAATTTTTGTGCCATCAAATGGCAGCATGGCCACTGCGGCAAACATCAACATGTCTGATGGGGTGATGGTGATACGAGTCAGCGTCTCGGTCATTGCCCCACGCTGTAGCGCGGGGCAATGACTGGAGTTTCTGCGTTTTTCTTGAACTGACTTGTTGCCGAGCTGCGTATTGTTCGGTGTGGACATACTTGGTTCCCTCCCATATCCTCCGTGAGAACTGTACCAGTTGCATGTGTGGGTGAGGTGATGGGGGTTCGGTCAACCGTTCACTTTCATGAAGTACTTTTAAACTCCCACCAAGTAATTGGCAGTCGCTTACAAAAAATGAATAATCTATGGGCCAATCAGCCGTTTAGATCCTCTCCGTGGGGCTGGTGCATGTATTGTTCAACCCAAGCCATGCTGGTTTTTTGGAAATTAAAAGCCTGAATTATCATTAATTCGAAATCCAGGCTTTTACAGTATTCGTATAATCGCGAATTAAGCAGAAATCACTCAGCCTTCTTGCGGCCGCGGCGCTTCATGGTGCCGGCAGTGGCGTTTGCGACATCAAAAATCACGGTCTTGTCTTCCGGGTAAGCAGTGCCGTTGACGGAGGCGAAAGAGACCTCGCCTTCTGGAGCTTCGACAAGCGTGAAGTACTTGGAAATTGCTTCAACAAGCACAGCATTCTTGATACTTACAGACGTAGTCTGCTTGCCCTCACCCTTGCTGAATTTCACGGCATTATTCGCCTTAGCGGTAGTCGGCGTGACGGCAATTTGTCTGGTTTTATCGTTAATAAGGATCTTAACTTGTGCTGGAAAATTCAGCACTTCTGCGGTGGCCTTATTAAAACGTACAACGGAATCGGTAACGGTCATTACCGTTTTGCCAACGGGCTTAACTAGCTGAACTTCTTCGAATCCTTGAAGCAAGGATGCCATAATATACTCCTTCACACTGCATAAATAGTATTGACAATTTTGATTGTAATGAATGATAATTTGAATTACAATTTTATATATCACATTCTCAATTTCAATTCATAATATGGAATAGGGGAATAGTGCTGTCGCAAAATATTGAGTGAGAATACATTGTGATTGCGATTGTGTACAGTTATTCTGCAGTCGTATCAAGGGTTTTGGTCATTGTTCACAAGGATACAAAAGCTCGAGAAGTTCCCCGGTAGGTGCTAAATTATAGACCATCTGTGAAAATTTCCCGAAGAGGTAAGGAAGAACATTGACCATCGCTGATTTGCTGCAGATTGTTCGCAAGCATCTCGCGTCTGCGATCATCTCGTTTGTGGTGGTGTTTGCTGCGGTTGCAGCTGTCACGTTCATCATGCCGCCGAAGTACACGGCTACGGCTGAAGTGTTCGCCACGTATGCCGGTCAGTCCGGCGAGACGCAGACCACCAACGATATGAGCTCGGGTGCCAATTATTTGAACACCCAGATCAAGACGTATCCGGAACTGGTGAAGACCGAAGCCGTGCTCCAGCCCGTCATTAAGGATCTCGGCCTGGATATGACCACGACCGATCTTGCCGGCGTGGTGACCGCTACGAACCCCACGAACACATTCATGGTGGACATCTCGGCGGAAGTCGACGATCCGCAGCAAGCGGCCGACATCGCCAACAGCGTGGCGAAGAACCTCTCCGATCAGATTTCCTCTGACCTGTACAACAACTCCTCCTCCAGCGGCTCTCCCATCAAGCTCACGGTAGTGCAGAAGGCTCAGACTCCTACCGGGCAGAGTTCCCCGAACATTCCGCTGTATCTGGCTATGGGCCTGATTCTCGGCATCATCGTGGGTATTGGCGTTGCCCTGCTGGAGGACATCCTCAACACCAAGGTGGACTCCACCGATGATGTGCGTGAGCTGACCCACGCTTCTTCGCTGGGTACTGTGCCACAGGCCACGATTCTTGACGACAGCCGCCCGGTCGTAGTCGCTCAGCCGGCCGGTAGCGAGGCCGAGGAATTCCGTCGTATTCGTACGAACCTGTCGTTCCTTACCACCACTGCCACGCAGGGTCATGGCCGACTGCTGGTCATCACCTCTACCGATCCGTCCGAAGGTAAAACCACGGTTTCCTCCAACGTTGCCGTGGCTCTCGCCGAGGAAGGCAAGAGCGTGCTGCTTATCGACGCCGATCTGCGCCACCCGTCCATGGCCCACAAGCTCGGCATTGAAGGCCACGTGGGCCTGTCTCACGTGCTGTCTCGCCAGGCGTCCCCGGCCGATGTCATTCAGAAGTATTGGAAGCCGAACCTGCACATCATGCCTGCCGGCAAGCGCCCGGCTAACGCCAGCATCTTGCTGAACTCCGATCTCATGAAGGAAATGGTCGAGCAGGCCCTCACCCAGTACGATTACGTGATTATCGATACTGCTCCGCTGTCCGTGGCCAGCGACGCCACCGTGTTCGGGCGTATGGCTGGCGGTCTGGTGCTCGTGACTGGTAAGGGCGTAGTGGAGAAGAAGGAGCTGGAGAACACCGCTACGGCTCTGCAGGCCGCTGAAGTGCCGATTCTCGGCTTCATCTTCAACTTCGCTGATCCGAAGAAGATACACTCGAAGAACTATTACTACTACTATTACGAGGACGGCAACAAGCGCAGCTCTCATAAGGGTGCCAAGAGCAAGGGCGAGAAGAAAGCCCGCAAGTAATAGTTTGGCGTTTGCCGATCGTCTTGCAATATGAACCGTGCGGTACTTCTGTGCCGCACGGTTTACTGTTATAAGACTGGGTTGTTGGATTTATGGTGCTGGCTGTATATCGAATAGTAAAGAATTGTGACATTCTTGAATACCAGCTGGCACGCTCGGCATAGGGCTGGATAAACTGACAGTTTGGAATGACTTCAATGATGCAAAGGAATGAGAAGAGCATGGGAACAGACGAACGCCCTGAACCGAACGCGGAATCTGGTCCCTCTACGTCGCCGGCTCGCGGTGACATCGTCGATACCTTCTGGGATATACCGCCCATCTCGTTCGACGAGAACGACGGCGGTATTACGCAGGGTGACAATGGTACGGGGACTGTTGCGGGTAGTGTTCAGTCCGGCTTCCCCAGCTTTGACGAAGTATTGGAATGGCCTACTGCGAGTGCGGCGAATACCGCTGGCGATGCCTCTTCCCCTTCCGATGCTGTGGCTACTGCCCCGATGACTTTTGCGGCACCTGATACTGCGGAAAGTGCTCAGTCGCCTCAGCGGGATGACAATGCGACGCTGCCGCTTTTTGCGCCGGTTCCTGAAGCCAAGCCGCAACGTGATAGTGCCATAGACGATTTGAACATCGACTTCAGTGCCATTGAACAGAACCCTGAGCCGGTGGAGGAGCCGGAAGAAGACCGTGTGACAGAGACTCCTCGCGGCGGTAAGGGCGGCAAGAAGAGGACCAAGGGCATTATCATTTCGGTGATTGTTGCGCTGGTGGTGATTGCAGCGATCATTGGTGGTGTATGGTACTGGCGTTTCAGCGAGCAGCGTCGGGAAAGCCATCAGCTGCATCAAGATGCGTTGACAGCATGTACTGAGGCCGTGGACCAGAATTCCACCGCTCAGAAGGCGCTGGCCAAGGCGTTGGCCGACGCCAAGAGTGCTCAAAGCATTACAGCTGATCAAGTGGCTGACGGCGCGACCATAGATACGCTGAAGAAGGCAATTGCTGCGGTAAAGAATGTGGAAGCGGTGGCGTGCAAGACTTCAGCTTCTACGTCGGACCTCAAGGAATATGCCAAGACGGCCACTAGCCAGACCGAGACCGCCAAGAAGAACGCCACTGCGATTACTGCCGCGGCAAAGGCCGTGACGGACAGCAAGAACGCTAAGGATCAGGCTAACGCTCAGCAGGCGTTGCAGAGCAAGATAGCCGAGGCCCAGACTTTGCTGGACAACAGCCTGTATGCCGTCGACGATAATTCAACGCGCGTGACACTGGAAAGCGACATCGCCAACGCCAATACCGTGCTGTCCCAGCAGGGCACTGACGTAAAGGCCATGCAGGATGCCGTCAACACGTTGACTGCGTCCATGGATGCAGTCAACACGTCCATGGCAAACTACAGTGCAGCTGTTGAAGCTCAGCGAGAAGCAGCGCGGCAGAAAGCTCTGAATGATTATTATGCACGATTAAGGCAGCAGCAGTTGTTGCAGCAGCAACAGCAAACACAGCCCGACGGTACAGGCGATCAGGGGACGAAACTGGGTACAGACGATCAGGAGACGAAACCGTAAGATGAGTCGAAGCAGTAAGTGATTGTGCTAGCCTAAATTGTCAAAGGAACCGCGAATAACAGTAGTGCGCATTTCCACCAGCGGTGCCGTTCACGGACTGGTAGGAGACTTCGCCTTCGGGGGCTTCCGCCAAGGTGAAGTCTCCTTGCGGCGCGGAACCTGTTGTGTACGTGTTGATTTGGCTGGCTTAGTAGCTCTTGTGCTTCTGCCAATACGCGTACGCGCCGGAAATCGAGCCATAGCGGCCGTTGCAATAATTCACAAACCACTTGAACTGGGTCTGGTAGTTGGTCTGCCAGTCTGCACCTGCGGAAGCCATCTTGCTGCCCGGCAGCGCCTGCGGCAGGCCATAAGCACCTGAAGACGGGTTCGTGGCGGTGGGGCTCCAGCCGGATTCGTGGCTGATGATGAAGTTGGCGGCGGTGAAGTCGGCCTCGGAGTAGCCGTTGGAAATCAGGTAGTCATGCGCCCAGGACTGAATCTCGCCGGCCGGCGTGGTGGTGCCGAGGCTGGCGGCGCTGGGCGAAGACACGGTGGCGGTGCCCACCAGAATCACCTTATCGACCGGAGCCTTCTTGACCCAGGAGGTGAACACATTGGAGGAAACGACCTGATCGCCGGAGCGGGTTACCAGAGACGTGGTCTCCAGCACGCCCTTCTCGCCTTCAGTCTCGACCTTCTCCTGGCCCTTGGGCAGGCTCGAGGTCTCCTTGCGCACTTCATTGAAGGCGATTTCGGTGTCGGTGGTCTCCACCGTGGTGTTGGCGCGGTTGATGGAAATGACTGTGGACTCGCTGACCTTGGAATCCAGGCTCGGAGTCACGCTGTCTTCCGGATCGAGGACGATATCGCCGGTTTCCAGCACATCCTTGACGGTGGTCATGCTGGCTTTTTCGCCGAGGACCACGCGAGACTTGCCATTGACCTTGACGGTCACGTAGGTGGTGCTCTTGAGCGCGCCGCGGGATGCCGAACGGGAAGCCGCACCATCAGTGGCGGAGAATGAGGTTGGGGTGATGGAAGGTGTAGCGGTGCTCGACTGATAGAAGTCGCGAGATATAACGCCTGCAGTGGCAATGAGACCCACTGCGGCCACGGCCGCCGCGATCTTCGCCCACTGGCCCCGAGACAGGGTCTTGACGAATGAGGTCCGCTCAGCGTGCTTCGACATTGCGCTCCTTGGTTGGGTACACACTGCTCTCCATCATAGGACGTTGAGTGGATGAATAAAAAACCGTGGTGAGTGTTCGACCCGCCACGGATGGCATATGTAGTAGTTGGCAGTGCAAGGAAGCGCTATATATGGGCTTTTCCGCGCTTCCGTTGCCGCAGTGCGATAAGGCTTACTGCTGCTCCTGCGCTGCCTGCTGTGCTTTGGCGGCGGCCAGATCCAGCGCCTTGGCCTGGGCGATGAGGTCATCCAGATCGGAGGCCTGCAGCGCGCCGGCCTGCTGGAAGATGACCTCGCCCTGCTTGGCAATCATCAGCGTAGGCACAGCCTGAATGCCGGCAGCCTGAGCCAGATCCTGATTGGCGTCGATGTCCACCTTGACGAAAGCGATGTTCGCATTCTCCGGCTCGTTGGACGCAGCTTCGAAAATCGGGCCGAATGCTCGGCACGGACCGCACCAAGTGGCCCAGAAGTCAACGAACACGATTTCGTTGTCGGTAATGGTCTTCTCAAACTCAGCTGAAGTGATGGCGGTGGTGGCCATTGAAGTTCCTTCCTCAAACACAGTGCTTGATGCTGTGTACCAGTTTCCCAGCACCACCCAACATTTCGGCAAAAGCTTGTGCCCCAAGCTGAATGGATTGCGGACGCATGGAGGCGATGAGGCGCTTTGTTGAGAATTCACAGACAATTTTTCGGTGAATTGTGCCCATGTTCATCAATGCGCGCGATAATGAGACCATGCCAGTCATGAATGATGAAGTGCCCGATGAGGGCGATTACGATGCCGGGCGTGGCCGCGGCGAATTCGACAACATCACGCCCGAGGACTTCATTCACGGGGGCGGTTCGGGCCATGGCAATCCTCCGGGGTGGCTTGGCCCGGCCGATATCAACCGGGCCCGCCACCAAATGCCCATCGCATACGTGGAGATAGTGCCGGTGCGTACCGATGAAATGGGGCGCATTGCCCAGGTCGGCTCGTTGCTGCGCGTTTCCGAAGACGGGTCCATTGAGCGCACGCTGATCACCGGCCGTGTGCTGTATCACGAGACGTTGCGCGAGGCGATTGCCCGTAATGTGGCCAAGGATTTGGGAGATATCGCGCTGCCGTTGCTGCCCACCTCACTGCAGCCGTTCACCGTGGCTGAATTCTTCCCCACGCCGGGGCTGGGCGAATACTATGATCCGCGCCAGCATGCGATCGCATTGTGTTACGTGGTGCCCATTGCCGGCGACTGCAAGCCGCAGGACGAGACCCTGGACGTGGAATGGGTGGACCTGAAGAGCGGCATGATGGATACTTTCGTGGCGCAGATGGTCAACGGGCATGGCCACATCGTGCGGCAGGCGCTGGCTTGGGCCGGAATCTGAGTTTTCAACCTCCCGCTGGCGGGAGGTGGCGCGTAGCGCCGGAGGGTGGTCCGGGGAGGATTCCGTCTGAGACCACCCCCAGTCGGCTTTGCCGACAGCCCCGCCAGCGAGGCATGAATGTGAAGGAGTAATTCATGGCAATAGAACTGGCCAATCATATATATAGGGACGGCGAGGGCGTGCCGGTGGTGCTGATGAACGCCTACCCGGTGGACCACCGCATGTGGGACGTCTGTGCAAAGGCGCTCGCCGACTTTGCCGATCTGGAGGATGTGCCGCCGTTCCCGATTTGGGCGCCGGATATGGCGGGCTCGGGTGAATCCCCGGTTCCCAGCGAGGCCGATTCCGGGCCGCGTATGGCCAACGGCGCATATAGCGAGGCTTTGGATCGACTGGCCGATGCCTACGTTGATCTGATTAAGGCCGCTGGCTACGAACAGGCGATTTGGGTGGGCCTGTCCATGGGCGGCTATGTGGCGATGGATATTCAACGCCGCCACCCCGAAGCCGCGGCCGGTCTGGCTTTGTGTGACACCATGGCCGCCTCTGACGGTGTGGGCGGTGAAGGCCGTCTGACTATGGCGAACGCCGCCGAGCAGACCGATTCCGTGGAGCCGGTTATGCATTTCGCACGCCCGGCCGAGGGCGATTCCACCGTGAAACGTACGCCCGAATTCATCGAGACCATGACCGCTTGGATAGAGGAGCAGAATCCCGCCGGTCTGGCGTGGCGTCAGCGCATGACCTATGGCCGTCCCGATATGAGCGATGTGCCGGCCACCATCAGCGTGCCCACCGTGGTGGTATCCGGCGAGCAGGATCCATCCAGCAATCCGAGTGTGCTGAAGCCGTTGGCCGAGAAGATCGCCGACGCAGAATTCGTGGACATTCCCGACTGCGGTCACTTCAGCGCCGTCGAACACCCGGACACCGTGGCCCGTGCCCTGCTCTCGCTCGTCAAGCGCGTGCAACAACACTGACTTCCTCCCGCTGGCGGGAGGTGGCGCGTAGCGCCGGAGGGTGGTCTGGCGAGGATTCCGTCTGAGACCACCCCCAGTCGGCTTCGCCGACAGCCCCCGCCGGCGGGGGCAAAACTGCATTTTGGAGATACGTATGACTGCTGACATTCACTTCTCGCCGTTGGCGCTGACCCGCGCGCTGCCGTTCCTGCCGCTTGCCCAAGGCGATATCGACTATCAGGTGGATCGGCGTAGCGAGCCCGATCTGATTGACACCTTGCTCGCGGATCCGGCCACCAAAGTGGTGTTGACCCGTGGAGGACTGGTCGCTGTGCCGCGCGGGCAGGGCGACCTTGTGGACTATGAAAACGTGAAAATGCGGCTCGCCACACTGCCGGGCGCATACGTTGGCGAGGAGTTGCGCCGTTACCCTGAAGCGGTCGCCATGTTCCTCGGCTCGTACGGTGGTGTGCGCGGCGAATGCGTGATTGCGGTCGACATTTCCCGCGTACCGGACGCCGGTGAAGGTGCTGTGCCCGGCGCACAGCCCAACGGCGTACTGGGTGTTCAGGATGCCGGCACTGTCGATGGCGCGATGGGCTTGGCCAACGCCAACGGTAACGCTGCTGGCAAGCGTGCTGGCGAATCGGGCGGAGCCGCCGAATCCGCTGCTCCCTTTGGTGTGCCGGATTCAGCTGGGCAAGGTGCGGATGACGCATTTGACGAGTCGGTCAGCACCCTGGCATCCCACGCCGCGCCGAAGCCCACACTGCTGCAACAGGCCGTAACGCGGTTCGATTGGGTGGATTTGCGTGGATTTGCGCCACACGCCAACGCGCGGGAGGCCGGTCAGGCCACCAGCGCGGTCACCCTGAGCATCTGGCATAGCCGTCAGCGGTTCTGCCCCACATGCGGTGCCCCTGTGATGCCGGCGCTCGCCGGATGGGCGCAGCGTTGCTCCAATCAGGCGGACGGCAATCGTATTCTGTTCCCGCGCGTCGAGCCGGCGGTCATCACCGCCGTGGTGGACGGTCAGGACCGTCTGCTGTTGCAGCACAATGTGGCGTGGAAAGACCCGAATCTGTATTCGGTGTCTGCCGGATTCGTGGAAGCGGGGGAGAACCTTGAGCATGCGTGCCGGCGTGAGGCCCGCGAAGAAACCGGCATTCAGCTGGGCGAGGTGCGGTACTTGGGTTCGCAGCCATGGCCATTCCCTGCCTCGTTGATGATGGCGTTCAAGGCACATGCGATTACCACGGATGTGCATGTGGACGGTTCGGAAACCGTGACCGCACGCTGGGTCACGCGCGACGAATACACCGCCGAGCTGATTGCCGGCCGAATGGTGGCACCAGGGCGCGCCACCATCGCACGGTACATGATTGAGGAGTGGCTTGGACGCGAGCTATAGGTTAGGCTGGTGTGTATGAGTGATGAAACCGAACAGCCGCTGAACCTCGATATTCCCGAGCATCTTGAGTACTCCGACGAACACGTATGGGTGGATCGTTCGGACGATCTTGCCATTATCGGCATCACCGAATACGCCGCCGACCAACTGGGTGAGCTCGTGTTTGTGGATCTGCCTGAGCCGGGCACCCGCGTGGAGGCCGGCGACGAAATCGTGGAGCTTGAATCCTCCAAGGCCGTCCAGCCGCTGATCAGCCCGGTGGCCGGTACCGTGAAATACGTGAATCGCGACGTGGCGGACGACCCGTCCGTGGTGAATGGCGATCCCTATGGCGAAGGTTGGATTCTCAAGGTTGAGCTCGACGATGATGAGCCTGAGCTGCTGACCGCCGAGGAATATGCCAAGATTATACGGTAGCCAAGTGTTCAGGAACTCATAACCTGAGTGGCCTATATTGGTGCATATGAGAAGCCCACGCGAGGATTTTGAAGCGGCCGCCCGACACCTGACGCCAGTACATGGCAGTAGTGCGCCATCGCCCGATGACATGCCTACGGTGCCGATTCCCGCGCGCAAGGCCGCCACCACTTTCGATACGCCGTCCAGCCGTGAGCGGCTTGAGGTCAAGCCGGCGTTCACCCGTGTGATTCGCCGTACCCTCACCGGCACGTTCGGCATTTGGTCGCGTCTTTCCGCACTGGCGGTGCGCCATCTCGGCTGGTATCCACGTGTGGAACCCTATGTGGGCTATGGCACCAGTGACTATTCGCGATTGATTTGCCGTACGGTATACGCTCCCGAAAACGCGCGACCCGGCGAGGTAAGCAGGGGCATTCGCGGCATGCTGACCGTGCCCGCCCCACGCACCCATGTGCAGGCCAGCATTGATGACATGCCGTTGAACACCATACAAATTGGTGATTCTGAAGTGTATGACAAGGTCGATCGCACCCGTGACCTCAGTAGCGAATATGCGGTCTCTGATTCCGCGGGATATCTTGACCTCGTGGCTGAGCATCGCCTTGAACCCGGTATTCATCGCGTCTCGTACAGCGTGAAGCGCCGCAAGCCCGTTTCTGCCAACCTGTACACCATTCCGGCCAGTGCCAAAGTCGGCATCATTTCTGATGTGGACGACACCATCATGATCACGCAGGCGCCCGTGCTGTGGAAGGCCGCCTACAATCTGCTTTTCCTCAACCCGAAGAAGAAGGCTTCCGTGCCGGGCATGAGCGTGCTGTTCACGCGCATCGCCGATCTGTTTCCCGGTGCGCCGTTCTTCTACCTTTCGACCTCGCCATGGAATGTGGAAAGTTCGATTCGTAACTTTATCACCGATCATGGGTTTCCTGAAGGCCCGCTGCTGTTACGCGATCTTGACCCGCGCCCGAAGACCTTCGTGCCTTCCGGCCCGCAGCACAAACTGGAGTTCGCCGAGCAGCTTATGGCTGATTTTCCGGACATGAAGTTCATCCTTGTTGGCGACGATGGGCAGAAGGATCCCACCACGTATGCCACCATCGCCCATCGATACCCAGGACGTGTGCTGGCCATCGCGATTCGTCAGCTCAGTCCCAAGGAATCATCCGGTTTGGCTTCCGTGGCGGGCCTGACTTCCACGCAACCGATGCCGGTCACCGACGTTCCGGTGTTCACCGGCACCACCGGATCGAATATCTTGAAGACCATGCTGCCGTATCTCAAAGAACACGTGGTGTGAGTCTCGCGTACAATCGCGTGGTATGACCGACGAGAAGACGAACGCCGAAGTGCCGATGCCGCCTGTAGCCAAGCGCGAACCGAAGCGCCGTGAATTCCACGGTGATGTATTCGAGGACGATTACGAGTGGATGCGCAATAAGGAATCCGCCGAGGTACGCGACTATGTGGCCGCGGAAAACCGGTACTGCGAGCATCGCATGGCGCATTTGGCCGGTTTGCGCAACACGCTGTTTGAGGAGCTTAAATCACACGTGGAGGAGACCGATATGTCGGTGCCCACGCGCGTGAATGACTACTGGTATTTCACCCGTACGCAGCAGGGCAAGCAGTACGGCGTGCAGTGCCGTATACCCGTGCGTGGCGAGAACGATTGGGAGCCGCCGGTGGTGGACGCCAAGGGCGAGCCCGGATCCATGCCCGGCGAGCAGATTGTGTTCGACGTGAACCGCGAGTCCGAGGGGCATGATTTCTTCCGGCTCGGTGGCATGGATTTAAGCAAAGATGGCCGATGGCTGCTGTACGGCGTCGACGTCACCGGTGACGAACGCTATGACTTTCGTATTCGGGACTTGGAATCCTTGACGGCCGCCGATGCTGACGGGGCGTTCCCCGACCTCGATATGCCGATGGCTGATGAATCTCTGTCTTTCCGCGATGCGAGCGCGGCCGAACCGGCTGAAGCGACAGCCGGTGACGAGGCCACGGAACGTCCTGCGGCGGCGGAACTACCCGAACACTTTGATGGTATCGGCAGCGCGTGCTTCACCCCGGACGGTAAATGGGTGTTCTGGGTGGAAGTCGATGATTCCTGGCGTCCGTTTGCCGTATGGAGGCATCAGGTTGGTACGTCCGTTGACGATGACGTGTGCGTGTATCGTGAAGCGGACGAGCGTTTCTGGGTGGGCGTGGGCATCAGCTTCGATGAGCGCAACATCGTAATTGGCACCGGTTCCAAAACCACCACCGAAGTGCTGATGCTGCCTGTGGTCACTCCCGAAGGCGAGTTTCAGGCGTTCATTCCGCGCCAGACCGACGTGGAATACGATGTGAGCTTTGCCTGCTTTGAAGGTGCGGGTGAGCATGGCGAGGATGTGCCGCTTGCCGTGGTCTATCACAACGCCGTCAACCCGAATTTTGAGATTGATGTTATCGACATACGCGACCATAAGCCGCCTTACCGGCTGGGTGAAGGCGTATGCGTGGCTGCCGGCTCGCCCTATGGCTGTGAGCATGGCGAATCGGATAAGCCGATCACTGAAGCCTACTTCAATCCCGCCAATCCGGCGATTCTGCAAGGTGCGCATGGTCTGGGCATTGAGGGCATCGCCCTGCACCGCCATTTTGTATCGCTGAGCTACCGTTCCGACGGGCAGCCGCATGTGGCATATATGACCAAAGACGCTGCATCCGCTGATTTTCTGGCTGGTCGTCCGTGGCGTTTCGTGGAGTTGTTGCCTCCGCCGCTTGAGGGCGATTGGGACATGGTCGCGGCGGATAGACAAGACGTGACCGGAGACCACGGCGAAACCTTGTGGACCGATGATGCCGAAAAGGCTGAATCATCTGCCAGCGCGAGCCCGGGAACAGGTAAATCCGCGACCTCCATGAAAGGTGACGGTATCAGCAAGCGCAGCGGCGACTGGTTTGGCGGTTTGTTCGGCTCGACCACCGACCACACCGAATCCTCCGATGGCGCCAGCGACGACCACCTGCCCGGCGAGACCCGGCGACTGTACACCATCGGCACCGGCGGCAATCCCTCGTATGACGCGCCGCGCATGCGCTACTCCTTTGCCAGCTACACGCGTCCCGGCGAGTTGCACGAAATCGATCCCGCCACCGGGAAAGACGCGCTGCTCAAGCGTGCCACTGTGCTGGGTGACTTCGACCCGCGTAATTATATGGAGCGCCGCGTGTGGATTACCGCGCGCGATGGTGAGCGGATTCCTGTTTCGCTGGTCTGGCATCGTGATTGCCCGGCGCAGGATTCACCGATGTTCATCACCGGATATGGCGCATATGAGATTTCCTCCGACCCTGGCTTCTCGGTGGCTCGGTTGAGCATGCTCGACCGTGGCGTGCTGTACGCAGTGCCGCATATTCGAGGTGGCGGTGAGATGGGCCGCGCTTGGTATGAGCAGGGGCGGCGACTCAACAAGAAGCATTCCTTTGAGGATTTCGTGGATGCCACGCGCGCATTGCAGGACGCTCATTTGGCCGATGCCAGACACACGGTGGCCAATGGCGGTTCGGCCGGTGGCCTGCTTATGGGTGCCATCGCCAACATGGCACCCGAGTGCTATGCCGGAGTTGAGGCCGATGTGCCGTTTGTGGACGCGCTGACTTCGATTCTCGACCCGGATTTGCCGCTGACCGTCACCGAATGGGATGAATGGGGTGATCCGCTGCACGACCCCGAGGTGTATCAGTACATGAAGTCCTACACGCCGTATGAGAATGTGCCGGTCGCCAGAGCGGAGGACGGTGATGGAGAAACCGTCGATGACAAGGTCTCTTCTGCCGGTGCCGCCACCGGCAAGGCCGTTTCCGCAGCGCAGTTCCCGAAGATTTTCATCACCACCTCGATGAACGACACCCGCGTGCTGTATGTCGAGCCGCTGAAATGGCTGGCCCGATTGCAGTCCGCAGGCGTGGACGCGGTGGCCAAGATTGAGGTTGAGGCCGGTCACGGTGGCATTTCCGGCCGTTACAAGCAGTGGCAGGAGGTCTCGTACGAGAACGCCTGGTGCATGGACGTGATGGGTCTCGCTCATTAGGTGTCATGTCCACTAGCTGAGCTGGTTCGGGCCATCAGGTGGCCACGCGACTAGGCTCCTTGAACTATGGCAAAGACATATAAAATTGCCGTCATCCCCGGCGACGGCATTGGCAAGGAAGTCACTCCGTGGGCCCAGAAAGCGCTTGAAAAAGCAGCTGAAGGTGTAGCTGACTTCGAGTATGAGAACTTCGACTTGGGCGCCGAGCGTTACCTGCGTGATGGTGCTATTCTGCCGGAGGACGAAGAGGAACGTATCAAGGCGAACGACGCCATTCTGCTCGGGGCCGTGGGCGATCCGCGCATCAAGGCTGGCATTCTGGAGCGCGGCCTGCTTTTGAAGCTTCGCTTCGACCTTGACCAGTACGTGAACCTGCGTCCGTCCAAACTGTACAAGGGCGTCACCTCGCCACTTGCCAACCCTGGCGACATCGACTTCGTGGTGGTGCGTGAAGGCACCGAGGGACTGTACTGCGGTGCCGGTGGCGCTGTTCGTCGTGGCACTCCGCAGGAGGTGGCCACCGAGGTGTCCATCAACACCGCCTATGGCGTGGAGCGCGTGGTGCGTTACGCCTTCAAGCTGGCCATGAAGCGCAAGAAGCACGTCACTCTGGTACACAAGAAGAACGTACTCGTCAACGCCGGCGATATGTGGCAGCGCATTGTAGACAAGGTCGGTGAGGAATATCCCGAGGTCACTCACGATTACCAGCATATCGACGCAGCCACCATCTTCCTGGTCTCTAACCCGAGCCGTTTTGATGTGATTCTCACGGACAACCTCTTCGGCGACATCCTCACTGATGAAGCCGGTTCCGTGGTGGGTGGCGTGGGCTACTCCGCCTCCGGCTGCATCAACGCCTCCGATGAATATCCGTCCATGTTCGAGCCGATTCACGGTTCCGCTCCGGATATCGCCGGTCAGAACAAGGCCAACCCGACTGCTGCGATTCTCTCCGCCGCCATGCTGCTCGAGCACCTCGGCTTCGATGACGCGGCCAAGAAGATCCACGCCGCTGTGGAAGCGGACATCGAGGAGCTCGGCTCCACTGTGCGCTCCACCGACCAAGTCGGCAAGGACATTCTGGCCCGTATGTGATGTCTCTGGCTCCCCTCAAGGAGAGGAGCCAGTACTCTTATACTGGTCGCATGCACATGCGACATGGGGAATGCAAAACGCCGGGCGGCAAACTGGTTGCCGTGAATGTGGCCGTCGACGAGGATGGCACAATCAAATCCTGCCATATCAGCGGTGATTTCTTTATCGAACCTGATGTGACCACCTCCACCCGCTTTGCGGGAGCCCCCACCAGCGGGAGCGAGGCTTCGGAAGCATTGATTCATGACCTTGAGCAGGCTCTGGTTCGAGGCGGTTCGCTGCAATCCGTATTGGATGCGCACTCTGATTGCCGGCTTATCGGCACAGACGCATCAGCCATCGAAACCTCATTCCTCCGAGCTATAAGCAGCGAGCTTACGCCCCCGCCGGCGGGGGCTCCCGCAAAGCGGGTGGGGGTGGCCGGTGCAGACACCACCGGAACTTCTGCATCCGTCGATACACAATATGGGCAGACCGACAAAACCGCCGAATATCAGTCCCGCTGGAACGAGCTCAAGCGTAACCTCACCGTCATTCGCGACCATCCACGCACCCCAGCCGAGCAGATGGCCATCGATGAAATCTGGGCCCGCGAAGTCGCAGCGGGGACGAGGCCGCCCACCATCCGATTCTGGGAATGGGCCGGTGCGGCCGTGGTCATCGGCAAATTCCAGTCAGCTCCGGACGAAGTGCATCTGGCCGTGGCCGAACAGCTTGGATTCAGCGTGGTGCGGCGCTGCACCGGCGGCGGCGCGATGTTCATCGAGCCCGGTAACACCATCACCTATTCCCTCTATGCACCACTTGATTTCGTACATGGCATCAGCATTGAGGAATCATACCGGCTGTGCGATTGGTGGCTGGTCGAGGCCTTGCGTGGTCTTGGTCTTGACGTGCGATTCGCCGGGCTGAACGACATCGCCTCCCAATACGGCAAAATCGGGGGAGCGGCACAACGGAGATTCCCCGGAACCGGTAACGCCGGTGAGTCGGGCGCGGTGCTTCACCATGTGACGATGGCATACGACATCGATGCGGCCAAGATGGCCCGTGTGCTCAATACCAGCCAGGAGAAACTTTCGGATAAGGCAGTGCGATCCGCTGTTAAACGAGTGGACCCGATGAGAAGTCAGACCGGTCTCACCCGTGAGCAGATTATCGATGATTTACTCGTATGGTTCACCCCTGCTCAATTTCGCGGTGATGCCTCGTAGCGAGGGCCGCGGTGGCTCCGTGCGATAGATGGAACGTCTCTGTCGAATCCCGCGGGTCGCGTTACAATATGACGGATGACCGATGACGGCCACACAGATAAGGACGGTGCAATGAGCTTGGAAACGCCAAATGCTTTTGCTGATGAGGAGAACATCCTGCTGCATACGGCACTGTTCAAGCAGGTCTCGCCCAGCGAAGCCGAAGAACTGTTGCCGTATCTGAAGCACGCCGCATACGACAAAGGCGACTACATTTTCTCTGAGGGCGATACCGATCACCGTATGTATCTGTTGGAGCGCGGCCGGGTCAAGCTGGTTCGTACTTCTTCCGACGATCGTGTGCAGTTATTGTCCATCCATGCGCCCGGTGAAGTGCTGGGAGAGATTCCGGTATTCGATCCGAATGGTGGTCCCCGCACCGCGTCGGCTGTGGCCATGAGCCATGGCACGTGCGTGGTCTGGTTGGAGCACGACACCCTGTTCTCCTGGCTGGACGAGCATCCGCGTGTGGCCATCGATATGCTGCAGGTGATGGCTAATCGTCAGCGCGATAACAATGAGCGCATCTCCGACCTGGTGTTTATGGATGTGCCGGCGCGTTTGGCCAAGACCCTGCTCAATCTTGGTTCCCGCTTCGGTGAGCCGGTGGAACAAGGCCTGAAAGTGCCGCATGACCTCACCCAGGAAGAGCTGGCCCAGCTGGTTGGATCCAGCCGTGAGACCGTGAACAAGGCGTTGATGGACTTCTCGAATCGTGGCTGGATTGCGCGTGATGGCCGATCGATTATCATCTTCCAGCCAGGCATGCTGATTCGGCGCTCGCGGCGCTAACGGCACGTTTCTTCGCGATTTGCTGCATATCCAGTTGCTATTCAGCAAACGTTATACGAGTGCGGTTCTTGTGATGATTGACCATTTTGCGGGGCCGAACACTCGGTTGGTAGGGCGGGCCATTTAGAATGGGGCCCATGCCCAAAAAGAAGTCCCTTACAGTTCGTCGTGTGCTCGTTCTGCTCTTGGCCTACATCATGCTTGCCGTATGCGGTGGTGTGGCGACCAGCGTGCTGCTTATCCCAGGCGTCATCGGTGCCAATAACGTAGCCAAGGCAGTGATTCCGTCACTGAAGGTCGAGAACGTGGACTTCGATGTGACTAGTCTCCCGCAGAAGTCGACGATGTATGCGAGCGATGGCACCACCGTCATTACGGATTTTTACAGCCAGAACCGTATCGTCGTGCCGCTGAAGAAGATTTCCAAGGTCATGCAGCAGGCCGTGGTGGCGCGTGAGGATCGCCGTTTCTGGACCCACGCCGGCGTGGACGTGCAGGGCGTGATGCGAGCGTTCGTCAACACCTATCTGTTGAAGGGCGATCAGCAGGGCGGTTCGTCGCTGACCCAGCAGTATGTCAAAAACGTGCTGCTTATGCAGGCCATTGAAGACAACGATTCGATTGCCCAATACCATGCCACGGAAGACACTGTGGCACGTAAGATTCGTGAGATGCTGATCTCGGTGCAGATGGAGAAGAAGTACACCAAGGCCGAGATTCTGCAGGGATATCTCAACATCGCCCAGTTTGGTAGCAACCTGTATGGTGTTGAGACCGCGGCCCAGCGGTACTTCAGCGTGTCCGCCGCCGACCTTAATGCAGTGCAGGCGGCTACGATCGCGGCCATCACCAAGAACCCGAACAAGTATGACCCGCTGATTGAGGCGAATCAGGAGGAGAGCCAGAAGCAGCGCAATCTTGTGCTGGATCTGATGGCACAGGAAGGGTACATCAGCGAGAAGGAATGCACGGAGGCCAAGAACACTCCGCTTAAGGACACGCTGAAAGTACAGGACGTCAATGTCGGTTGCCAGGATACCGGCGATTACGCCTTCTTCTGTGATTATGTGGTGCACCGTATCCAGAACTCCGAGGAGTTCGGCAAAACCGCTGCCGAGCGTAGCAAGTTGCTGCAGGAAGGCGGTCTGAAGATCGTTACCACGCTGGATGTTGACGCCAACCGCATGCTTATGGACACCGCGCGTAACACTATTCCGCCGGACGATCCCAGCGGTATGGAAATCGCAATCGCCGCAGTGAAACCGGGCACTGGCGAGGTGCTGGGCTTTGGTCTCAACCGCCACTATGACGCCACGCCTGAGGCCGCGAACGACGCTACCAAAACGAGTCAGAACTATGCGGTCGATGCCATCGATGGCGGTGGCAGCGGCTGGACGATTGGTTCGTCCTGGAAGCCCATCAATCTGGTCGCATGGATGGAAGCGGGTCATTCCATCAACGACAACTTGCAAACCACCACTGCGTACTCCACTTCTGATTTCAGCTGCGGCAGCTACACCGGCGGTAGCGAACTTTGGAAGGTGCAGAACGCGTTCGGCACGACCGTGAACCCGGAAAGTCCGTTCCTCGGTCTGGTTCGCTCGCACAACACCACGCAGGCTTCCATGGGCACAATCATGAAGCTGTGCAAGGTGGCTGACACCGCCACGGAGCTCGGCTACCATGACGCTAGAACCGGTGAGACCATTGAAAAGACCTCTTCGTACACGCCGTCCATGATGGTCGGTTCAGTGAATGTTTCGCCGTTGACCATGGCCAGCATCTTCGCCGTGTATGCCGCGAACGGTGTGCAATGCAACCCGATCGCTATCACCAAGGTCACCGACGGTGACGGCAACGACCTGAAGGTGCCTTCCGCCAACTGCCATCAGGCGGTCGATCCGGAAATTATTCAGACACTTGCCTACACGTTGAACCAGGGTGTGACCAGGTCTGACGGTCAGGGCCATAACTTCCAGCTCAACAACGGGCGTAAGTCCTTCGGTAAGACCGGTACGAGCGAAGACCTCGCCGTATCCAGCGGATCGTTCATTCCCAACCAGATTGCCGCGTTTGCGTCGGTGGGTGATGCACAGGCTCCGTATTCCCATCGTATTGCCAACATCCGCATCAATGGTGTGTACAACAGCTACTGGGATGGTTCAACGATTGCGGCACCGGCATTGCGCAACTTCCTCAATGCCTACGCGGATGCGAAGCAATTGCCGATTGATAACGACTACGGTCAAGGCGTTGCGAAGTACATGACCAGCGGCACTACGTTCGGTATTGCCGGACGTTCGTATAGTACGAGACGGTCAACCACGACGAATAACGATAACAATAACAATAACAATGATTCGTCCACGAACAATGAGTCGAACAACTCACAGAACAATCAGTAACACATGACGTATTACCTACATATGTGATTGCTGGTTACGTAGTTGACGGGCGCGGGCCTTTTCGGGCCTGCGCCCGTCTTACAATAATGACGGATATTGTGCCGACTGCACCACCGGTATCGACCGGCATCGGAAAGGGGAGCGATGAGCGACGCTGAGACGACGCACGGCAATTTTGATTTCCGAGGGTTCGACGTGCCCGAACTGGAGGCAGTGACGCTTGCCGCAGCGGCGGACGGCGGCAAATCTGCAGGCTCTGGGAAATCGGGTAAGTCCGGTAAATCAGGCAAATCCAGCAAACATAAGTCAGACCAAGACAAGAAAGGCACAACGGTGGCTAAAGAAGAGAAGAAGACCAAGAAGAACCGTCCGGGGCTGTTCACCCCGATGGAGCTGCGTGGCCTTACCGTGCGTAACCGCATCTGGCTGCCGCCGATGTGCACGTATTCCGCCTATGCGCGTGATGGCAAACCCACGCCGTTCCACTACCAGCATTACGTGTCTCGTGCCTTTGGTGGCTTTGGACTGATTATTGCCGAGGCGACTGCAGTGGCACCGGAAGGCCGTATCTCGCCGTGTGATCTGGGTCTGTGGGAAGACGGCCAGATTGACGCTTGGCGCTGGATTGTAGATGGTATTCGTGAGGCCGGGGCGGTGCCAGCCGTGCAGCTCAACCACGCTGGACGTAAGGCTTCCACCGGATGCTTTGCAGTGGGATATGAGAATCAGAGCGTGCCTGTTGAAGCGGGTGGATGGCCTACGGTGGCACCGTCCGAAATCGCTTTTGGTGGGTTGGATATGCCGCGTGCACTGTCCGTGGATGAGATTCATGGCATCGTCAGGGCCTTCGCCGCTGCGGCTGGCCGTGCGGTCGCCGCCGGGTTCCAGGCAATTGAGATTCATGCCGCTCACGGGTATTTGATTTCCCAGTTCCTTGATCCGCTGAGCAACGAGCGTGACGACGAATACGGCGGTGATCTGAACGGTCGTGCACGTTTTCTGCTGGAGATCGTGGACGCGGTGCGCGGAGTTGTTCCCGATACTTTGCCGGTGTTGGTGCGTATCTCCGCGACTGATTGGGCCGCGGGCGGCTGGGACCTGGATCAGACGATTCTGGTATCCAAGATGCTCAAAGAGCATGGCGTGGATCTGGTGGATGTGTCCACCGGCGGCATCGTGGCTGGCGTTTCGATTCCGGCCAAGCCGAACTACCAGGTGCCGTTTGCCGAGCAGGTGCGTGCCAAGGCCGACGTGCCGGTGACGGCGGTGGGTCTTATCACCAAGCCGAAGCAGGCGGAGAAGATTCTGATTCACGGCGAAGCTGATGCGGTGGAGATTGGCCGTGCTGCGCTGCGCGACCCGAATTGGCCATTGCGTGCCGCCCACAAGCTTGGCGTGCCGGTTGCCGAGGCGCCTTACGCACCGCAATACGTGCGTGGCGCGTACTGAGTGTTGTGTACATAGGCTCCCGCTGGCGGGAGCCGACCGGTAAAGCCGGACTGAGGGTGGTTAACGTACATACGTCGACCACCCTCAGCCTCACTGTGTTCGGCAGCTCCCGCCAGCGGGAGCCGGGATATCTAGATTCGCAAACTACTTCACGTCCACGCCGACGGCGTCGGAAACATGCTCGAATCCATCACGGCGCAGCAGGTTGGCTAGGCCGCGCTTCAATACGGTGATTTGCTGCGGGCCACGGTACATCAGCGAGCTGATGAACATGACCAGGCTTGAACCGGAACGAATCTTCTCATAGGCCTGCTCGGGGGTGAAGACGCCTCCGATGCCGGCGATGGCGAACCGGTCGCCATAGTCCTTGTACACTTTGCGAATCAGCTCATTGCTGGCCTGCGTGCACGGGCCGCCGGACAGACCGCCTTCCCAGTCGCGCGGAATCTCAAGCCCGGTGCGGTCCTTCTGCAGATTGGCGATGGACAAGCCTTGCACATTGTGCTCGGCCAGCACATCGAGCAGTTCCTTGTACTCACCCCACGGCTTATTCAACGGCATCTTGACCAGCGTTGGCTGCGGGCGATCGATCTTGTCGAGTGCGGTGAACAGTCGGTCAAGTGCCTCCGATGTGGAGGTGAACGGTTCACCCACGTGTGTGTTCGGACAGGAGACATTGACCTCCACCATTGCGGTACGGCCGGCGGCACGGCGCATGGAGATGCAGTAATCCTCGATGCCTTCGTCCAAATCGCCGCACTGGTCGTCGTTGGTGCGGGCGATTGAGACGGACACCTGCATTTGGTTTGCCTGGGTCCATGCCTTCTCGGCGCGCTCGATGACCTTGTCCGAGCCGATGTTGGCGAGTCCCACATGCACCATCATCGAATCGTATTCGGGCAGACGATGGAACCAGGGCTTGGCGTTGCCCGGGCATGGGCGGGAGGTGGTGGAGCCGACCGTCTCAAAGCCGAAACCGGCGTTGTCAAGCAGCACGGGCATCTCGCAGTTCTTGTCGAGGCCGGCGGACAGGCCGAACGGGTTGGTGAAGTCGATTCCCATCACATTCGTCTCCAGAATGGGATCGGTGTAGTTGAGCATCATGCGCTCGGCAAACAGCAGTGGCGGCATGTGTTTGACCACGGAGCAAAATTCGATCATCTGATCATGCGCTTCATCGGGGCGATGGTTGAACACGAAGTTCGGCTTGATGATGTGCTTATAGCCAAAAGTGAACAGGTCAGTGGCGGCTTTGTTGACGGCGTCGTGCCAAAAGCTTTCAGAAACGTAAGTCATATCGCCCATTGTCTCACGTTTCAGCAGATTGTGACCAGCATGGTGTTCCCATTCTTTAAGTTCATCTTTCTTGGCTCCCCTCTCTGAGGGGAGCTGTCGCGCAGCGACTGAGGGAAGATTCGTGGGGTGCTGCACGGTGGCTGAAGGAAGTTCGGAACATTACATGTTGACAGTCCTGAAAAATGTGCGTTTTTGCGCGGTTTTGCAGGAGTATAGGTTTGAATCGCCCGAAATTTTCGGGAAATTGTCCCCAAAACGCTCAAGCCGGTTTGGTTTGTGAGCTTTTGTGTGCGATAATGTTCGCATGATTTCGTCACAACGTCAGCATCTCATCTTGAGCAGGCTGCGCACGCGCGGTGCTGTGCGTATTACTGCGCTATCGAAGGAGCTGGGTGTGTCAGCGATGACCATCCGCCGCGATATCGCCGAACTTGCCGACAAGGGTTTGTTGAAGCGCGTCCATGGCGGCGCGGTGACCACTAGTACCTTGCTGAGCGAGCCTCTGTTCTCCGTCAAGTCCCAGATGGACATCGGTCTGAAAGATGCCATTGCCCAGGAAGCTATCAAATACGTGGCTCCTGGCGACGTGATCGCCATCGGCGGCGGCACCACGGCCTATGTCTTTGCCCAGCATCTGCTCGAATCGCAGCGGTCCAGCGGCATCACCATTCTCACCAATTCGATTCCAGTGGCCGAGTTGGTGCAGGCCCTCGAATCCAAGGATGTGGAAGTGATTGTCACCGGCGGTGTAATCACCCGCTCAAACTCGCTTGTCGGGCCGATTGCGGACAAGGTCGTCGCCTCGCTGCGCGTCAACACTGTATTCCTCGGCACTCATTCAGTGTCGATTCCCCGCGGCTTCCTCATGCCGAACTCGCTTGAGGCCGCTACCGATATGGCGATGATGGACATCGCCGATCGCACCATAGTTTTGACCGATCACACCAAGTGGAGCTGCACGTCGCTGTCGCTGTTCGCGCGCTTCGACCAGGTGGACACGGTCATCACCGACGACGGTCTCGACCCTGACTCCGCCGCCAAAACCAAGGATTTGGTAAAGGAACTCGTGCTGGCCCACCAGAGCGAGACCATTGAGGAAAGTGAGTAACACCCATGGCTGATTTCGCCAACTACACCCCCGGAGAGTACGCGAAGAAGCATATCCGCATCACGCCGACGACGCTTGCCGACGGTCGTGACTTCTTCTATCTGGACGACGATCCCGAGTTCGTCTCCGGTGCCAAGACCCGCGAGCTCAAGGATCCGCGCCCGCTGGACTACCGTTTTGCCCCGCACCTGGACGCCGACGGCAACGAAGTGCCGTACGCCGCTCCGCAGATGCGCCGCGACCCGCTGACCGGTGACTGGATTCCGATGGCCACCGCGCGTATGAACCGCCCGATCACCGCTGGCCCCGGCGCCACCGCCAAGGGCAACCCGCTGGCCGCCCGCAAGCCCGGCGACCCGTATCAGGACGGCGAGGTGCCGGACACCGATTACAACGTCGTGGTGTTCGAGAACCGCTTCCCCTCCATGGTGCGCGTGCCTGGCGTTTCCGAGGACGTGACCTACGTTGACGGCAACCCGCTGTGGGAAAAGAAGCTGGCCGCCGGCCGCTGCGAAGTCATCTGCTTCGATCCGAACGAGAACGGCCTGCCGGCTGACCTGCCGGTGTCCCGCCTGCGTACCGTGGTCGAGGCATGGGCCTTCCGTACCGCTGAAATCTCCAAGATGGAGGGCATCGAGCAGATCTTCCCGTTCGAGAACCACGGTCAGGAGATCGGCGTCTCCCTTGCCCACCCGCATGGTCAGGTCTACTGCTACCCGTTCATCGCCCCGAAGATGGAGAAGGAACTCCAGCACACCGAGGCCTACCACGAGAAGACCGGTGGCAACCTGCTTAAGGACATCATGAATGTCGAGCTCGAGGCTGGCGAGCGCATTGTGATGCGTAACCACTCTTGGGTTGCTTACGTGCCGGCCGCCGCCCGCTGGCCTCTTGAGGTCCACGTGGCTCCGGTTCGCGACGTGCTCACCTTGGACGAGCTCAACGACGAAGAGCGTTGGGACCTTGCCTCCATGTACTCGCACCTCCTGAAGCGCGGCAACGCGTTCTTCGACAAGGGCGACGGCAAGGGCATGGACCTGCCGTACATCGCCGCATGGCACCAGGCCCCGATTCACGACGCTCGCCGTGAGAACTACCGCCTGAACCTGCAGTTCTTCTCCTTCCGTCGTGCTGCCAATAAGATCAAGTACCTCGCTGGCTCCGAATCCGGCATGGCCGCCTGGATCTCCGACACCACGCCGGAACTCATCGCCAAGCGCTTCCACGAGCTCGGCTCCATCGATATCGCCGACTGATAGAAAGAAAAACACCAATGTCTGCTGTTGAATTCATTGAGCCGCTGACCCATGAAGAGGGCGTCTCGCAAGCCACCAAGCTGTTTGTGGACACCTACGGCGCTGCGCCCGAGGGCGTGTGGGCTGCTCCGGGCCGTGTGAACCTGATCGGTGAGCACACCGATTACAACGCCGGCCTGTGCCTGCCGATCGCTCTGCCGCACCGCACTTTCATCGCCCTGAAGCCGCGCGAAGATACCAAGGTTCGCGTCGTCTCCGGCGTGGCTCCCGACAAGGTCGCTGAAGCTGATCTCGATGGCCTCAAGGCCCGTGGCGTGGACGGCTGGTCCGCCTACCCGACCGGTGTGGCTTGGGCGCTGCGTCAGGCTGGTTTCGACAAGGTCAAGGGCTTTGATGCCGCCTTCGTCTCCTGCGTGCCGCTGGGCTCCGGCCTGAGCTCCTCCGCCGCCATGACCTGCTCCACCGCTCTGGCTCTGGACGACGTGTACGGCCTTGGCTACGGCGATTCCGACGCCGGCCGTGTGACCCTCATCAACGCCGCCATCAAGTCCGAGAACGAGATGGCCGGCGCCTCCACCGGCGGTCTTGACCAGAACGCTTCCATGCGTTGCACCGAAGGCCACGCGCTGCTGCTTGACTGCCGTCCGGAGCTGACCCCGCTGGAGAACGTCTCCCAGCAGGAGTTCGACCTCGACAAGTACAACCTCGAGCTGCTTGTGGTCGATACCCAGGCTCCGCACCAGCTCAACGATGGCCAGTACGCTCAGCGTCGCGCCACCTGCGAGGAAGCCGCCAAGATTCTCGGTGTGGCCAACCTGCGCGTTACCGCCGACGGCATCTCCAAGGCCGATGACCAGTTCCAGGCCCTCAAGGAAACGCTTGACGCCCTGCCTGACGAGACCATGAAGAAGCGCGTGCGCCACGTCGTCACCGAAATCGAGCGCGTGCGTTCCTTCGTGCGTGCCTTCGCTCAGGGCGACATCAAGGCTGCGGGCCGTCTGTTCAACGCTTCCCACGATTCGCTGGCCGCCGACTACGAGGTCACCGTCCCCGAGCTGGACATCGCCGTAGACGTGGCCCGCAAGAACGGCGCCTACGGTGCGCGTATGACCGGCGGCGGCTTCGGCGGCTCCATCATCGCTCTGGTTGATAAGGGCCGTTCTCAGGAAGTCGCCCAGAAGATTGCCGACGAGTTCGAAAAGCAGGGCTTCCACGCTCCGCGCGCCCTTGCGGCTTATGCCGCTCCGAGCGCCAGCCGCGAGGCCTGAGCTACTTACTTTGGCTCCCGCTGGCGGGAGCTGTCGAACGTAGTGAGACTGAGGGTGGTTTGTCGTATACAGTGACCACCCTCAGTCAGCTTCGCTGACAGCTCCCGCCAGCGGGAGCC